>Ga0206806_1021_pt1 | contig 45491 bp, 41 predicted proteins | sample Alteio_BWOrgCont_60_FD_152911 | JGI IMG/M metagenome (GOLD analysis project Ga0206806, IMG submission 152911) | Enriched cells from forest soil in Barre Woods Harvard Forest LTER site, Petersham, Massachusetts, United States -... | ecosystem: Environmental > Terrestrial > Soil > Temperate forest >... | reverse complement strand
CATTCTCAGGAGGTATTGCAACAGTGCAATGTATGTATGCGCCGGAGTTTAGCAGTCACAGCGAAGGGATGAAAATTGTGGTGGAATGAGGACGTGAATCGTGAATGACGAAGCGAGGTAAAGGGCACTGTGAAATTCTTTGTTTGATCAAAAAAAACAGGTCACAGAGTTTCACAGAGTGGAAAAAATACAGAGTTACACAGAGGCAGCTACATTGATACATCAACGTAATAAGTAAATTGCGCTGTATAAATTGTTTTTATGCCCGAAGATATTGATGATGCAAACCCTTTGACGATTCACGATTCACGATTCACATCAAGCGATTCACGATTCACAACTGACGTTATCATCGTCGGGCAGGGCATTTGCGGCACTTTCCTTAGCTGGTATATGTGGAAGGCGGGACTGAAAGTGGTAGTAATGGATGAACACCAGCCTTTTTCTGCAACAAAGGTAGCCAGCGGTGTTATAAACCCGGTAACTGGCAGGCAGGTTGTAACCACATGGCTGGCTGAAGATCTGATGCCGTTTACATGGCAGGTTTACCAACAAATTGGGAAAGATATTGAGGCTAATCTAATCTCTCAAAAAAATATTATTGTCTTTCCACCATCAGAGCAAATGCGCGAGGCCTACGATAAGCGCATTGGTGAGGCTAATTCATACATAGAAAACCTGCCTGCAAAAGATGCTTCTGCTTTAGCTGATATAGTATTTAGTTTTTTCGGCACGGCCGTTATTGACCCCGTTTGGCTTATTGACCTGCACACATTGCTAAACGGCTGGCGTGCAATATTGCAGCAACAAAATATGTTGCGGGGGGAGATATTTGATGAAGGGCAACTTGTTGTGAATGATGATGCTGTTACCTATAAAAATATCACCGCAAAAAAAATAATATTCTGTAACGGCGTTAACAGTTTTAGTTTGCCCTGGTGGCAAAATCTGCCCTTTGTTTTTAACAAAGGCGAAGCTTTGATTGTTGATATACCGGGCTTACCGGCTGACAATATTTATAAAGTTGGCAACAGCACTATTGTGCCGTGGAATAAAGGTTTGTGGTGGGTTGGCAGCAGCTACGAGAATAATTTTACCGATGCTTTACCTACATCAATCTTTAAACAAAAAAAGTTGCAGGAATTACAAATGCATTTAAAGCTGCCTGTTACAGTGGTTGATCATATTGCATCGTTAAGGCCCGCTGTAGCCGTGGAACGAAGACCATTTGTTGGGTTTCATCCCTACTTTCCATCTATTGGAATATTAAATGGCATGGGCACAAAAGGCTGCTCGCTGGCGCCGTATTTTGCGCAACAGTTAACGGAGAACCTGGTTACTGAAAAAGCGATTGACCCATTGGCGGATATACAAAGATTTAAAAGAATGTTGCGGCCGGTTTAGTCATCAACATTGAACCCCTTCAGGGTTCTGTAACATTCTAATTTTACATTTTACCCACCGGATTTTCATCCGGGGCTACTCATATTAAACCCCTTTCGGGGTTTTGATGATGTTTGATTTATACCGATTAGGCTTAAGATTGGCTTTTTATTCGTCTCATCCACTACCGGTTAGTTGAGGTTATAACTTTTCAGGTCTTCTTCAAAATCAAGATAAAATGTTACCCTGTCGTCTTTAACCAGGTAATGTTCTATCCGTACCAATCCTACACCAGGCTTTAAATAATACACCCATTTTTGAAATGCTTCGCTGGTACAATCATTAACTGTGATGCCATTTTTCAGGCAGCCGGTATAACCATTAACAGTGCTTTCGCCTGCATACGCATATAATTGGTTTTGGCCGGGGCAATGGCTTGTAACCGTGTCGCTCCATGAATCAACAGCGCCATCGCTGGAAACTTTCTTAAAGAATGTGTATTTGGCAACGCTGTCAATTTTTTGCACGGTAACGCTGTCTATATTATTAATAAAACTTTGATAGCTAACGGGCATTGATGTCCATACCAATTGAAAGTAAACTATATTATTCGCTACGACTGCTGCAACAATTGCAATTGTATCGTTACCGGTAGCAGTTACTGCGCCGTTTGCATCATGCATCTTTTTTTGGTAATACCATATATTGCCTGTTTTAAGGGGCATTAACCCAGGTGTTCCGTCAGGCACTTGCTGTGTACCTTTTTTAGAACACGACCATGCAAGGCAAATAATAAGTGCTGCAAATAAACTTTTATACATACTTCAAATATCGTTTGAAAATGCAATAACCGGTGAAATACGAAATTGTTTTGGCTATACTTTGGCAGATGGGGTTAGAAAGGATCTTTTGCGATATCCCGGCGCATGTCAATAATCGTTAAAAAGTATACTTTGTTTCCCTGGAGCCTGTAATATATTTTGTTGTGCGGCTGTAAAATCACACTTCTAACATTAATCTTTTTGCATGAGGCAATACCTATTTCAGGGTTCTTGCTTACAAAAACTATTCTTTGCTGCAGTTTATCAAGAAAAAGGAACGCTGTTTTTGCAGAAAACGCATCTAACACAATAAACATAAATATGCAAGGCATTTTTCTTAAACCTTACGGTAGTAATTATCTCTTTTTCCATTCACCCATTTCCTTTTTAAAATCATCCCAGCTTACTGTCTCGTTATTATCAGCCTCTTTAATTCCTATTTCCAAATCAGCTAATTGCTCATCATCAAGCTCATCAAGTATATCTTTATCACCCTTATACCATGCCACATCCTCCTTGATCATATACAACACATTTTCATCATTGATAGAGTCCAGTATCCTTGATATCCCTGCCCGTATATCTTCATTCATACCCACGTTTTTTACAAGCTAAAGTTACAAAAAAATACGAAGCAATCTTATTATTATCAACCGTTTGTAATACGCACAGCTCCACTGCTCCAAAAAATATTTTGGAAGCAATTTATACGCCGCCGTATCTTTGCACATGGCAACAAGAATTACTTCCACCCGCAACAATTCTACAAAATCCCGTTTTTTTGGCCAGGGACTTACGTTTGATGATGTGCTGCTGATGCCTGCACACAGCGAGGTTTTACCACGCGAAGTTGACATCCGCTCAAGAATTACAAAGGGCATTACAGTTAATGTTCCCATGATGTCTGCGGCAATGGATACCGTTACTGAAGCAACGCTGGCGATTGCCCTGGCACGCGAAGGCGGCATTGGCATTTTACACAAAAACATGCCTATTGATAAGCAGGCCGAGCAGGTGCGCAAAGTAAAACGCAGTGAAAGTGGTTTGATAATAGACCCCATAACATTAGAAGAAAATGCGACGATTGGTGATGCACTTAAACTAATGAGGGAGAATAAAATAGGCGGTATACCAATAATTGATAAAAACAGTAAACTTACCGGCATTTTAACCAACCGCGACCTGCGTTTTGAAACCGATAAACGCATACTGGTAAAAGAGGTAATGACCACAGAAAACCTTATTACCGCGCCCGAAGGCACAGACATGAAAAAGGCTGGTAAAATTTTACGCCAGTATAAAATTGAAAAATTACCTGTAGTTAATAAGCAGGGCAAGCTTATAGGCCTTATTACCTACCGCGATATTTTGCAGCTTATTAATAACCCGAATGGTGTTAAGGATAATTTTGGCCGCCTGCTGGTTGGCGCGGCTATCGGCAACACGCACGATATTTTAGACAGGGTTAGCGCCCTGCAGCAGGTTGGCGTTGATGTAGTTTGTCTTGACAGTGCTCATGGCCACCAGGTTAAAATGATAGAGGCATTAATAAATGTAAAAAAGAATTTTAAAACCCTGCAGGTAATAGCAGGCAATATTGCCACTGCAACAGGTGCCAAAGCTTTAGCTGAAGCGGGTGCTGATGCTGTAAAAGTTGGTATAGGGCCTGGCAGTATTTGCACTACGCGTATCGTGGCGGGCATTGGGGTGCCGCAGCTAACAGCCATTATGGAGGCAGCGTCTGTTTTAAATGACATGGGTGTTCCGCTTATAGCCGACGGCGGCATACGTTATACCGGCGATATGGTTAAAGCATTAGCCGCAGGCGCAAATGCAGTAATGATGGGCAGTGTATTTGCAGGTACAGAGGAAAGCCCGGGTGAGACCATTATTTACGAAGGCAGGAAGTTTAAACAATACCGTGGTATGGGCAGTATAGGCGCTATGCAGCAGGGCAGCGGCGACCGTTATTTCCAGGATGTGGAAGATGGAATAAAAAAGCTTGTGCCTGAGGGTATTGAAGGCCGCGTGGCATTTAAAGGTTCGTTAAGCGAAGTTGTGGTACAATACGTTGGCGGATTAAGGACCGGCATGGGTTACTGCGGCGCTGCCAATATTGCCGCCTTACAAAAAGCAACCTTTGTGCAAATAACCAATGCAGGTATGCGTGAAAGCCATGCCCACGATGTGGAGATAACCAAAGAAGCGCCTAATTACAGCAGGAAGTAGGGGTTTTTGGTTCATGGCTCATGGTTGATGGTTCATGGTAAGAAGCGATGCGGTTTTTGGGTCAATTCATGGTTCATGGTTAATAGTTCATAGTAAGAAAGCGATGCGGGTTGTGAAAGTTCATGGTTGATGGTTCTTAGTAAGCGAGGGCGTTTTATACCCGGCAATTGACTAACTATTAGGCTTTAATTGCGTCGCACATTTCGGCGTTTTGTTCTTTGTGGGGCAACTACCCTTAAACAGCATTTTAAGCGTTTTAAAAAAAATTCGAGTTTGCTGTGTTGGCCTATTATTTCAGTCCTGCGATGCAGGAATATAATTTATTTGTTACCAACAATAAAATTTGCTAACTTAAAAATTTAAATGCACCGTTAGAGTACAAAATTATACCTGCTGTATAAATTGGATAAATGTAATGCCAGATATTAGTAAACTGTTCATTTACAGAATGACGCATTTGCAAAATATTTCGCATATTTTACAATATGGTATTACCCACGCCACTTCGCCTGAGAGGAATAACAGTTATATTTCGATTGGAGATAGCAGTTTGATTGGCAGGAGGCATAACATTACATTGCCCTTTGGTAAAAAGCTTGGCAGCTATATACCGTTTTATTTTGGCCCGAGAATGCCTATGTTATACGTTATACAAAATGGCTATAGCGGCGTAACAGTTATACCTGCGAGTGATATTGTATACTGTATTTCAACAGTTGAAGCAATTGAAAGGCACGGTTTGGGGTACATATTTTCGGATGGCCATGCACTGGATGCACTAACATCTTTTTATGATCGGTCAGCTATACATCGCTTCAATGAATTGGTAGATATGCAGGCTGTAAAAAGCAAATATTGGAATGATGAAAATGACCTCGACCTAAAACGGAGAAAGGAAGCAGAATTTTTGGTGGCAGAAAATATACCGCCCGAAGCTATTATTGGTTTTGTGGTATTTAATGCAGAGGTAAAAAGGCAATTGGGAAATTTACCCGGAATAACAAATAAGCAGGTAAGCGTAAAACCAGGTTATTATTTTAGCATATGATCAAGCACATAAAAGGCAATCTTTTAGACAGTAATGCCGATGCATTGGTAAATACGGTAAACACCGAAGGGGTTATGGGGAAGGGTATTGCTTTACAGTTTAAAGAAATGTTTCCAAAAAATGCAAAATTGTATATAAAAGCAAGCAGGGAAGGAAAAATAAATATTGGTAGTGTATTTGTTGTAAAGGACTCGTCTTTGCATACGGGCGAAAAGATCATAATTAATTTCCCAACTAAAACAAGCTGGCGCAAACCTTCTGAATATAGTTATATTGAAGATGGATTGAACAATCTGGCAACTGTAATAAAAGAATATAATATTACTTCTATCGCAATCCCGCCTTTAGGTGCAGGACAAGGGGGGTTAAATTGGGTAAGGGTTAAAAAAATGATAGAAGACAAGTTGAAGGAAAGTGAGGCAATTGTATATTTATATGAACCATCTGATATTATACATGAAGTTTTGAAAAAAGAACGGGCAAAGTTAACGCCGGCAAGAGCGATGATGCTGAATGTGCTATATGATCTTGTGGGCAATGGTGAGTTTGTTTCTGAGTTTGCTGCAGAAAAAATTGCTTATTTTCTGCAACGGTTTGGTGGTAAAGATGCTTTTAACCTTGAGTTTAAGCCCAATTTTTACGGTCCTTACTCAGGTAAGGTAAAGCATGTGCTTTTTTACCTTAATGGCAGCTATATTACCGGGTATAGTGCAAAAGATAAAAGGCCTTTTGAAGAATTAGGTATTATAGCAGATGGCGAAGCCGATGTAATAAATTATTTAGACCTGCCTGAAAACAGCAGGTATAAAAATACCGCATTAAACACAAAAAAGTTTTTAACAGGGTTTTATTCGTCTTTTGGGTTGGAGCTTTTGTCAAGCATTGATTTTATTATGATTGAACAAAATGTAAGAACTATTGAAGATATTACAGAGCATTTAAACAGTTGGAGCACCAGGAAGAAAACATTGTTTACCAATCCAAAATTTGTTGAAAAAGCCATCGGCAGGATTAACGAATACCTTGGTTAGGCCTGGTACATTATACTATAGCATCTTACATTTTTTGCTTGCAGCTTATGACGTTCAGTTTGCAGCTTCTTATTGTATTCTCACCGTTCTTCTTTCAATTCTTTTTTCATAATCAACCCCCTGGAAAATGCGGTGCACATATACACCCGCAACATGCACTTTATCGGGGTCAAGTTCGCCGGGTTGTACCAGTTCCTCCACTTCAGCAATAGTTATATCACCCGCTTTTGCCATTGAGCTGGAAAAATTTCTTGTTGTTTTTCTAAACATAAGGTTACCCATGGTATCACCTTTCCAGGCTTTAACCAGGGCGTAATTTGCATGCAGTGCATGTTCCATCAAGTACATTTTGCCATCAAATTCTCTTACCTCCTTCCCTATTGCTACTTCAGTTCCATAACCTGCAGGTGTATAAAAAGCAGGTATACCCATACCGCGCATTTGTATTCGTGTAGCCAGTGTGCCCTGCGGAATAAGATCAACCTCAAGCTCACCGCTTAATAATTGACGTTCAAATTCCATATTCTCGCCAACATAGCTGCTCATCATTTTTTTAACCTGCCGTGTAGCAAGCAGCTTACCCAGCCCAAAGCCATCAACACCGGCGTTGTTAGCAATACATGTAAGGCCTTTAACACCTTTTCGCTCAAGCGCGGCAATACAGTTTTCAGGAATACCGCAAAGTCCAAAACCACCCAGCATTATTGTGCTTCCATCCTTTACATCAAATATGGCTTCATCAGCATTGGCAAAAACCTTGTTCATACCGGCAATTTGTGTAAAGATATTTATTTACCAACAGATGAATAATTACCAGGAGGTATTTGTTAGGGTTGGTTGTTGTTTTGGGACCTGGTTAAAACCCGATTGCCAGCCGCAGGCTCCAATAACCATAGCCGCCATTTTTAAGGCTGTTGCCTTCAAGCGGGCTAAAAGGCTGGATGGCGTTGATAAGTTTTACGCTTATGTCAATAGTTGATTTGTCAGCGGGCAAACTAACACCGGCTGAAGGGGCGAGCGCAAATTTTGTACTTGTGTTATCGCCTAATTTTATTAAAGCCCCTGTTTCTGCAGACACATAAAGGGCATTAGTGAAATAGTATTTAATACCCGCCAATACAGGCATGAAGGCGAAGTTTTTTACTTCCGTATCGCCAGGGTTACCAATAAATTTATAATAACTGTAATTACCGCTGAAGTAATTGAACCCTGCTGAAACTGACCATGCAAAGTGCCGGCTAAAAAACTGCTCTCGCTTAATATCTATCCCCAAACCCGTAGCTGTTGATTTGCCGTTACGGGCAAAATATGCAGGTGTTGAAACAGACGCGCCAATGCAGTACAACACCTTTTTGTTTTGTGCAAAACTGTGTAATCCTAAACAAATACCAACAATAACAATCATTTTCTTCATACACTTAGTTTATTGTTCTAATGACCGTGGTTTACTTGGTTTTGTTGCAGCTCGTTTAGATATTAAAAATTTGTGCAAAAAAAGTTGTTTAAAAAGTGAGACAAAACAGTGTTTTTTATATATATGTGTAGGAATGCTCTTTGACATAAGAATTGTTTTAAAAGCCCGGTTTAAGCACTTCATTATTATTTGCCGCTGAGGCAGTTTTACAGATTGAATTATTTAACGATTTTGCACTTATTTTTAATTAAATAAATGATAATCAATTATTTAGTAAAATTTATTGGTCAACTTTTGGGATACTTTTGGCATACTTTTTCCTCCTTTTGCCAACTTTTAGTCTATGAAGTTGCATAAAATTTTGCGCAGGCAAAGTTCAATAAAGGTGACAAAGAGGACTTTGGTTTTAATACCAGTTAACATAGAGTTTATAGTAATAACTTTACTTAGCACTAAAATAAATAGCTATGGCAATATCCCGCAGAAAGTTTATTGGCCTATCCCTTAGGAGTGTGATGATAATAGGTGCGGGCAATGTGGTGCAGTCATTTGCCGCTTCTACATTTAAGCTGCCTGATAGCAAAGATGTGTTGCTGCGTTTTGCGCTTGCATCTGATGGCCATTACGGTGAGCTAAAAACCGACTATGATTTTCACCACGATAATATGATTGGCTGGCTGAATAAAGAAAAAGCACAACGCGGCCTGGAGTTTACCATTTTTAACGGCGATACTTTTCATAACGATCCTGCGCAGCTGCCGTTAGTGAAAAAGAAGTGGGATGATCTGAAGATGCCTTTATATGTGTCGCATGGCAACCATGATATGGTGGATGAAGCTACCTGGCAAAACGCATGGGGCTACCCGTTAAACTACACATTTGAAAAAGGTAAGCATACAGCTTTTATAGTGCTAGACACAGCTACCCCGGCAGGGGTTTATACTTGCCCCAATGCAGCGTGGACGAAACAGCAGCTTGATAAATACAAGGACAAAAAGAACCTGTTTGTTATTATGCACATAACACCGGTTAAATGGACAGGCGCCGGGATTGATTGCCCTGATATTGTGGCAATGTTCGGCAAGCAGCAAAACCTTAAAGGTATATTTCATGGGCACGACCACGACCAGGATAATGTTAAGGAGAAAGATGGCAAGCAGTATTTTTTTGACAGCCATATTGCCGGAAGCTGGGGCACGGAGTACAGAGGCTACCGTATTGTAGAAGTGCTGAAAAATGGTGATGTGCTTACTTACCAAATGAATGGGAAACTGGAAACGACAGTAAATAGTAGAGAGGTAAAAGCCAGTTGATTAGTTGAAGAGAAGCACCAAAGGAGGAAAAGTACCAAAGTCCGACTTGAGGGCAAGCATCAAATAGGAAAAATCCCAAAGTCCAACCTGGTTGAAAAATCAAATAAAGAAAAATCCCAAAGTCCATCATTGGACTTTGGGATTTCAAAATTATATGAAGTTTTTGTAAAAATGCGATGCTAATAAAGCCCCCTTCAGGGGGTTTGGGGGCGAGTTAGGGGCCTTACAACTCTGGGTACAATACAAACTGTTTCATAAATTCGTTAACCTCGCCTTTAACCGAAGCAATGGTATCGGTGTTGTCGGCGTTCATTAATACTCTGTCCACGGCGTCTACCACAAACTGCATGTGCCCTTCAAGCATGCCGCGCGTGGTTATCGCTGGTACGCCAAAACGTATACCGCTGGTTACAAAAGCGCTTTTATCATCAAAAGGTACCATGTTTTTATTGGCAGTAATATCGGCCTGTACCAGCACCTGTTCCGCTTTTTTGCCGCTTATATTTTTGTTACGCAGATCAATAAGCATCAGGTGGTTATCGGTACCGCCGCTAACTATTTGATAGCCTTTATCTGTAAATGCAGCAGCCATGGCCTGGGCATTTTTTACAACCTGTTTGGCATAGTCAGTGTACTCGTCGGTCAGTATCTCACCAAAGGCAATAGCTTTTGCGGCAATAACATGCTCCAGCGGGCCACCCTGTATACCGGGAAAAACCGCCAGGTCAAGCAGCTTGCTCATTAACTGTGTATTGCCTTTATTGTCTTTTATACCGAAAGGGTTTTCAAAGTCTTTGCGCACCATAATGATGCCGCCCCTGGGTCCACGCAGTGTTTTATGGGTGGTACTTGTAACTATATGGCAATGGTCAAAGGGGTCGTTCAGTAAGCCTTTAGCGATCAAGCCGGCGGGGTGTGCAATGTCGGCCATTATTATAGCGCCCACTTCGTCTGCAACCTTGCGAATGCGGGCATAATCCCAATCGCGGCTGTAGGCGCTGGCACCGCAAATGATCATTTTTGGTTTTAGCTCGTGCGCCCTTTTTTCAAGCATGTCGTAATCAACACACCCGTCTTCTTTTTTTACGCCATAAAATTGGGCGTTGTACAATTTGCCGCTGTAGTTTACAGGGCTGCCATGCGTAAGGTGGCCGCCCATGCTAAGGTCTAAGCCAAGAATTGTATCGCCGGGGTGCAATACAGCCAGCGCGACGGCAGCATTTGCCTGTGCTCCACTGTGCGGCTGCACATTGGCATATTCAATGTTGAAAATCTGTTTTAAGCGGTCAATGGCAAGTTGCTCAGTTTGGTCAACAATTTCGCAGCCGCCGTAATAACGCCTGCCGGGGTAGCCTTCGGCGTACTTGTTTGTCATTACGTTGCCCATGGCCTGCATAACCTGTAGGCTTGTAAAGTTCTCAGAGGCAATCAGTTCTATGCCATGGCGCTGGCGCTCAAGCTCTTTGTGTATCAGGTCAAAAACCAAAGTATCCCTTACCATTATTTGAATTTTGCCGCAAAGATAAGTGAAACAAGTACGGGGAACGGGGTTAGAAGCAGTAAGTGGATAATATGTTACCGGTTACCAGTTGCCGGTTACAGGTTACCAAGTCTTCTTGTAAGTAAGCAGGTAAAAATGGTTCAGGTCAAAGAACAGGGCATCGCCTTTACAATAGGTACCCTTAAAGGCCGGTTTTAACTGTTAGTTGGTTAAAAAGCAGGCAACCGGGAACTGGAAACTGGCAGCCTGTAACTGGCAACAGGTTTCATCTACTAACTGTTACCCGCCATGTATTAAAGAAACGATGCCAGTTATCTATTGCCAAAAAACCGGAGATGATTAAAGAATACTTTCAAACCTGGATACTGCTTATAAAATTTAAAAACTATCTACATGAAAAAACATCTACACTTCTTTATTCTGTTGCTTACTTGTGTTACAATTACCGCTTCGGCGCAGCTTACCAAGCTATCAAACAATACAAACCTGTTGTATGGGCTGCCGCTAAACGGCAAGTTATTACTGATTTCATCAGATGGCTCACTATGGTCAACTGATGGTACACCCGCAAATACCAAAAAATTTACAACCAAAGTACTTGTAAATGTTGATACAAGTGGTGCAGCAATTTTAAATAACAAGCTTTATTTTTCTGGCAAAACAGCCACAGGCGGTACAGAGCTTTGGGTTACCGATGGCACAGACGGCGGCACCAGCCTGGTAAAAGATATCAATCCCGGAGCGGCCAGCTCTCTTCCGCAAAACATTACCCTTGTTGGCAGCACATTGTACTTTTCGGCTATTGATGGCACACACGGCAATGAATTTTGGAAAACTGATGGTAGCGCAGGCGGCACTGTGATGGTAAAAGATATTAACCCGGGCGCTGCCGGCAGTATGGATTCATCTTCGTGGTATGTAACTGGCACTACAATATTTTTTACAGCTACCGACGGTACACATGGATATGAGCCCTGGGGTTCGGACGGTACTGCCGCAAATACCAAACTGCTTAAAGACATTGTGCCCGGCAGCGGAGGCGCCAGTTATGTGGGTGCTTTTACAACGTTTAATGGCAAAATAATATTTTTCTCAATTACAGGCAGCCTTTTTTCAGGTACTTCACAAATTTGGCAAACAGATGGTACACCAACAGGTACTATTTTATTGAAAGATTTTGGTACATTTTCGGGGCAGTCAACAATTGGTTATGTGAATTATAAAAGCAAACTTTATTTTGGCGGTATAGATGCCACCAATACAGGCATGGAGCTATGGTCAACCAATGGTACTCCGGGGGGAACGGCACTGTTTAAAGATCTTAACCCTGGCGTAGTTGGCTCAACGCCGTTTTTAAATAACGGGGTGATCTTTCCAAATAATTTTATGTTTAGCGCCACTACATCAGGGGCGGGCTATGAATTGTGGACATCAGACGGTACACCGGGCGGCACAACCATGCTGAAAGATATCAATCCCGGTTCTTCTTCAGCCAGCCCGTTTATATTCTATAACTATTCATCTGGCGGCGCTTTATATAATGGCAAAGTTTTCCTGATGGCAGATGATGGCACACATGGCAATGAATTATGGATAACAGACGGTACTGCGGCCAATACCAAACTGGTAAAAGATGTAACCCCCGGCTCGGTAGGCGGGATGGATAATTTAAGCGGCTATTTTTATACTACCTCCGGCCTTTATTTCGGCGCAAGCGATGGCAGTCACGGTGTTGAGCTATGGAAGAGCGATGGTACAACGGCCGGTACGACAATGGTTAAAGATATAAACCCCGGGGCCGGGGCTTCGAACCCAAGATTTATAGGTGTTTTTAACAATCACCTTATTTTAACTGCCGACGATGGTGATAACGCAGCCGGAAATGTTGACCTGTACAGTGTTGACGCAACCGTTACCACTCTTCCGGTAAATTTAACCAGCCTTACGGCTGTACCGGTTAAAGAAGACGTACGTGTTGAATGGGCTACCGCTACCGAGCTGAATACAAGTGAGTTTGCCATTCAACGCAGTACAGACGGTAAACAATTTGAAAGTGTTGGCACGGTGCAGGCTGCAGGTACCACAACTACTGCGCACGACTATTCCTTTATTGACTTAGGCGCATTACATACTACCGCACCCATATTGTTTTACCGCATACAAACAAATGATAAGGACGGTGTAAAATCTTATTCAGCCATCGTACCTGTAAAAGTAAACGGCAACGCTATTACAGCAACGGTGTTTCCTAACCCGGCATCAGATTTTGTAATAATTAGTTATAATATGCAAAACAGCAACAAGGCAACTATACGTGTAACAGATGCCTCCGGAAAACTTGTACTAATCAAAGCTTTGAGCAATACTGGCAGCAACCAAACAAGTATTGATGTAAAAACAATGCCTGCGGGTGTTTATTATGTACAGTTTATAACAGATAAAGGTACTCAATCAACTAAATTCATAAAACAGCCATAAACTTATTGAAAGAAAAACTAACGCTGCCCTGCAATACTGTGGGGCAGTTGTTTTTATCTCATCATAAAATTTTCATAACATTGAAGCGGGCTTTTTGAAATGATTTAAGAATAGCATTACATTAGTATCGGTTTTGAAACCTTTTACCATCAGCACTCCTCATCATACCAAATCGTACTTTTCAAACCTCTCCCTGAAATCAAAAATTAAATGGGGGGCGGCTATAGTGTTGCTGGTTTGGTTTTGGCTGGCGCTGCCAAAACACCTTTTTAATACACCCGCATCGTTTGTTATAACAGATAAGGATGGCAACCTGTTAAACGCATCAATTGCAACAGATGGCCAGTGGCATTTTCCGTACAATGCCGAGGTGCCAGAAAAATTTGTAAAATGCATTACCACGTTTGAGGATAAACGCTTTTTCTACCACCCTGGTGTTGACCCTGTTGCACTTGGCCGTGCCGTTATACAAAATATTCGCAACAAGGGTGTGGTTAGCGGCGGCAGCACCATAACCATGCAGGTAGTAAGGATGTATAAAAAGAACACCAGCCGCAGCGTGTGGAATAAGTTTACTGAAACAATTCTTGCGCTGCGCACCGAGTTTTCGTACACCAAAAAACAAATAATGGCTTTATACGCGTCAAACGCACCGTTTGGCGGCAATGTTGTTGGCCTTGATGCTGCGGCCTGGCGCTATTTTGGCAGGGCGCCGGATAAACTTAGCTGGGGTGAGATGGCCGCACTCGCGGTGCTGCCAAATGCACCATCGCTGGTTAATCCCGGCAAAAATGCAAGGGAACTGTCGCGCAAAAGAAACGAGTTATTGGATAAGCTTTTTCATGATAAAGTTATAGACGCTACAACCTGCAGCCTTGCTAAGTTAGAGCCATTGCCTGGTGCACCAAAGCCTTTGCCACAGTTGGCGGTTCACTTATTTAACCGCTTTAAAAAAGATTACCCTGAGTTAAAAAGCAATAATTCAGATCTATCTACAGGCATTCAAACCACGGTTAATATAAACCTGCAGCAACAGGTAAATAATATTGTCTTTCAGCACCACGAATTACTAAAGGGCAATCAAATAAATAATGCTGCCGCAATGGTGGTTGATGTGGAAAGCGGCAATGTATTGGCTTATGTGGGAAACGTGTTTATCCCTTCCGATTCATCTATCGAAAGCAATGTGGATGTACTTGCTTCACACCGCAGCCCTGGCAGTACGCTCAAACCCCTGCTGTATGCATCGCTATTAACGGAAGGCACCATGCTGCCGCATCAGCTTGTGCCCGATATACCTACACAACTTGGCAGTTATACGCCAGAGAATTTCGATCTCGGGTTTGATGGCGCGGTACCTGCTAACCGGGCATTGGCGCGCAGCCTTAACATACCCGCTGTACGCATGCTTATGCAGTTTAAGTTTCAAAAATTTTACGACGTGTTAAAACAAACCGGCATTACCACTTTAAACAGGCCCGCAGATAATTACGGTATGAGTTTAGTGTTAGGCGGTTGCGAAATATGCCCGTATGAGCTTGCGGGTGTTTACAGCAGCATGGCCCGCATGTACAACCACCAGTTAAAAAACAGGGGCAGGTGGAATGCTAAAGATTGGTTTATGCCGAAATATATTAAACAGGTTAAAGGTGAAGATGATATACAAATTGAAGATACAACCATTGGAATTACCTCCCAGTTATTCGATTACCCCGCGCTGTATCAAACGTTTACAGCTATGAATGAAGTAATGCGCCCGGGAGAGGAAGGATTGTGGAGTTCGTTTTCATCTGCCCAGCATATCGCCTGGAAAACAGGCACCAGCTTTGGCTTCAGGGATGGCTGGGCCGTTGGCTTCACCCCAAAATATTGTGTTATTGTTTGGGTAGGCAATACTACCGGCGAAGGCAGGCCAGATTTAACGGGCATCAATACAGCAGCACCAATTATGTTTGATATATTCCGCACCCTGCCAACCAGCAACTGGTTTGCGCCGCCCGCTTATGGCTATATGTATATGCCGGTATGCCATGAATCTGGTTTTAAAGCAGGCCCGGATTGCACTAACATTGATACAATATTGGTTTCAAAACACGCGGTAAACGCCACAGTTTGCCCATACCACCGTATTATACACCTTGACAAAACTGCAGAGTACCGCGTTACCGAGAATTGCATGCAGCCATCTGAAATGTTGCACCGGTCCTGGTTTATATTGCCCCCTGCCATGGAGTATTATTACAAGCAAAAACATACTGACTACCACTCCCTACCGCCTTTTATGACCGGCTGTGCCAATGAAACAATAAAGCCGCTTGACATAATTTATCCCGAAGAGGGCGCTAAAATTTATGTGCCGCTTGAATTAAATGGCGAACGTGGTAAAACTATTTTTACTGCAACCGACAGAAATAAAAACGCTAAGCTATTCTGGCATATTGATGACACATATATAGGTACAACCACCAAATTTCATCAAATAGCATTAAACCCATCGCCCGGCAAACACCTGCTTACCGTTGTTGATGAAAATGGTGAAAGCATTGCGAGAGACTTTGAAATATTGGAGAAGGAAAAAACAGGCCAGTAATATTTTTACCGGTTTACCTTTTTTTACACATCTTTATACAGCATTAATTGCACTAAAGAAAATGAACGAATGCAAACGCCTGGGTTAACATTTGCTATTATCGGTTGCGGAAGAATTGCTGAGCGGCATGCGGAGCATATTCAAAAGGTGGGCAGGCTGATGGCGGTGTGCGATATTGTGCCTGCTAAAGCTGAGGCGCTAAGCAAAAAATATAACTGCCGTTTTTATTATACCATTGAAGAGCTATTAAAGCATGAGAATGATGTGCAGGTTGTATCAGTTTGTACACCAAATGGTTTGCATGCTTCACACACCATCAGTGCATTAAATGCAGGTATGCATGTGTTGTGCGAGAAACCTATGGCAATAACAAGCCATGATTGCGGCGAGATGATAAAGGCTGCAGAAAAAAATAACAGGCGCTTATTTATTGTAAAACAAAACAGGTTTAACCCCCCGGTTGTTGCTGTAAAACAGGTTATTGACAAAGGCATATTGGGCCACATTTATTCAGTACAGTTGAATTGCTTTTGGAACAGGAATGATGATTATTATGCAAACACGTGGAAAGGCTCAAAAGAACTGGATGGTGGCACGCTGTATACGCAGTTCAGTCATTTTATTGACCTATTGTACTGGATGATTGGTGATGTTAAAACCGCCCAGGCTATAACCCGAAATTTTGCTCATAAAACCAGCATTGCATTCGAAGATTCAGGCGTTGCTGTGTTAGAATTTACCAACGGTGCTATTGCCAGTATTAATTTTACCATAAACAGTTACGAAAAAAATATGGAAGGCTCTGTGACTATTTTTGCTGAAAATGGTACAGTTAAAATAGGCGGCCAGTATTTGAATGAACTGGAATATCAAAACATAAAGGATCACGTAATAACAGATCTGCCTGCCGGTAATACAGCAAATGATTACGGTACATACGTTGGCAGCATGAGCAACCACGATAAAGTATATGCAAACCTGGCTGATGTTTTACAAAATGGTGCATCGATGAGCACAAGCGCATTTGAAGGATTGAAAACTGTTGAGATAATTGAAAAAATATATGCATCTGTACAATCTTCTAAATAAAAGAGATGGAGAAATATAAACAATTGCATGCTGGTGTGGCAGATGATGTAATAATGGGCGGTAATGTAACCATTGTTCAGCCATGTAACCTGTATGGCTGCACCATTGGCAATAACTGCTTTATTGGGCCTTTTACAGAAGTACAAAGGAATGTAACGATAGGTGATAATTGCAAACTGCAATCACACTCCTTTATATGCGAACAGGTTACTATTGGCACCAATTGTTTTGTAGGCCATGGGGTAATGTTTATAAACGATGCATTTGCGAAAGGCGGCCCCGCAGGTGGTGATAAAGATCACTGGAAGTCAACCAAGATTGGTAATAATGTATCTATAGGCAGTAATGCAACAATATTACCTGTATCTATTTGCGATAACGCTGTTATAGGCGCCGGAAGTGTTGTAACAAAAGATATCACCACACCGGGCGTATACGCAGGCAACCCTGCAAGATTTTTAAAAGATTTGCCGGGTTAATCTCATCACAAGCTAAAGCACCATCCGCTACAAGCAACTGACTATTAAAATAGTTAGCACTCAAATAAATTATTTCTTTCCGCAGCATTCAAATTATGCATTAGATTGCTGCTAAATTAACGCCACATGAAAAAGATAATTGCACTCTTCCTGCAATGCTTTGTTTTGTATGCGGCTCATGCCAATATTGTGTTACCTTCTGTTATCGGCAGCAACATGGTGCTGCAGCAAAAAAGCAATAACAAAATTTGGGGCTGGGGCAATCCGCTGGAAAAAGTTTTTGTTACAACATCATGGGATAATAAAACCGACTCACTTGTTATACCTCCCGAAGCTGGTTGGGCTGTAACAGTTCACACACCGGGCGCTGGCGGCCCGTACACCATAACCATCAAAGGCAACAATACCATTACGCTAACGAATGTTTTAATAGGCGAAGTGTGGGTCTGCAGTGGCCAAAGCAATATGGAAATGAGCTATGGTTGGGGCATACCAATAATGAAAGAGGATGTGCCAAAAGCCTTTAACAACAACATCCACTTTTTTACAGTAGCCAAAGCATCATCGCAATACCCACAGAACGATTGCAAAGGCGAATGGTCCGTTTGTGACAGCAATACCGTAAAGGCCTTTAGTGCAGCGGCCTATTATTTTGGAAAAAGGCTGAATGCAGAATTGAATATTCCTATTGGTTTAATAAATACCAGTTGGGGGGCAACTGCTGCAGAAGTATGGACACCGCAGGACGTTGTTGAAAGTGATGCGGTGCTAAAAGAAGCCGCGGCAAAAATTCAGCCCAACCCGTACTGCGCCATAAAGCCGGGTAGCGTATACAATACAATGCTGTTTCCTTTATTAAATTACAACATCGCTGGCGCTATTTGGTACCAGGGTGAAAGCAATACGGGCACTGCTGCGACCTATAAGCAACTTTTTACCACCATGATAAGTTCATGGCGCACAGCGTGGAATAAAAACCTGCCTTTTTATTATGTACAGATAGCGCCATTTGCCTATGGCAATAATTACAAAGGTGCACTATTGCGCGAGGCGCAAACGCAATCAATGTCACTTGCCAATACAGGTATGGTTGTAATAACTGATATTACCGGCGACACCACCGACATACACCCTAAAAACAAACGCGATGTTGGTTTACGCCTGGCAGGCTGGGCTTTGGCTGAAACATATCACCTGCCTAACATTATTTATAAAAATGCCTTATACAAAAGCATGGCTGTAAAAGATGGCAAAGCTGTGATAAGTTTTGATAATGCGGGCGGCGGTTTAACCTGCGCCGACAAAGTTATTACCCAGCTATATATAGCGGGTGACGACAAAATGTTTTATCCTGCCCAGGCCACGATTGATCATGATAAGCTTGTTGTTTGGAGTGCACAGGTAACCCACCCTGTTGCGGTGCGGTATGCGTTTGGCAATACTGCAATCGGCAACTTGTTTGGGCCCGGTAGCTTGCCGGTTAACAATTTCAGAACGGATGATTGGCCTGTTGTTGCTAATTAACGCATAATTGCTTCATCACTGATAAATAAAAAAGGGGGGTAAGTCCCTTTTAATATATCAATTTAACCTGTTTCTTAATCTCCGCTTCAATCTTCGCAATACCCTCTGTCCCGCCACAGCGGGATGGAGAAGGGCAGGGGTGAGGTTTATTGGTTCACAACTTCCACTCCGGGGTGTTTGGTTTTATCAAAAACAAACTTGGCATCGGGTATAACTGCGCTGGTATTTAGTTTGGTTAATGCAAATTCAATAATGTTATCACTCTTGTCAACTACCTTAGCTTTTGTAATAAGGCCTTTAGCTTTATCAACATAAACGGTAACCTGTTTAAAATTCTTTCTTTTATCAGTCGGCTCCATTTCAATTTCGTTGAATTGCCCCGCTGTTGAAACTAATTTATAAGTAAAATCTTTGTCGTAAAAATCTGAAAGCAGGTTTTGGGGGGTAAGCGTTTTATTATCTTCATCAACGTCAGCCTCTGTTACTTCATTGGTTTCGCCATTATAATTCCATGTTTTTGTTCCGTCTGAATAAATCTCCGTTGTGCCCTGCTTAATAAAATATTTTTGGCCTTTTATATTTATAACACCCTGTACCGATCCACGCTGTATATTCTTCTTGTCTTTGGTTACGTAACTAAAATTAGCGGTGATGCCTTTAAAGGTTTTAATTTTTGCGCTCACGTTGTCAAGCACTGCCTTAGCCTTGGGGTCGTTTTGAGCCTTAGCAACCGTACCAATAAAAGCCGCAAGCAATACAAAAACAGCATATAATTTTTTCATTCTCAATTTTTAAGGTGGCAAAAGTAAATTAATATGTTATTTACATAAGACATTGGCAGCGTTAAAATGTTTAAGCACGTTTTATTAAAACAGCCAAAACCACCGCCTGTAAAGGGTAAAATACCGGTTTTAGCCGCCGATTTATGTTTTTATTAACTGACTAACAGCGATTTACATTTTTTCAGTGCATAATTTGCCGCTAAATCGTAACTTTGCAAACTTTATGAAAAGTTTCCTTTATATCTTTTTTGCGGCCTTTATTTTTGCATCCTGTGCTTCTGAATTCGGAAAGGTATTAAAAAGCAAGGATAATGAGTATAAATTAAAGATGGCTGAGCAATATTATACCCAAAAGAAGTATGATAAGGCGCAGCAGATCTTTGATGATATATTCCCGTATTTTAAAGGCGACCCTCGTTTTGAGGATATGTATTTTAAATACGCCTATTGCGCCTATTATTCAAAAGACTACCTGAACTCAGAAAACCTGTTTAAAACTTTTACTGAAAGTTTTCCTAACAGTTCAAAGGAAGACGAAGCGGAGTATATGAGGGCCTATTGTTTTTACATGCAATCCCCAAAAGTTGATCTTGACCAGACAAATACCCAAAAGGCCATTTCACTGTTCCAGGCCTATATAGGCACGCACCCTGAAAGCAGCAGGGTTAAGGATGCTACAAATATTATGGACCTATGCCGGAAAAAGCTGGAATTGAAGGAGTTTAAGAATGCCCAGCTGTATTATGCAATTGGCTATCCTGACTTTAAGGCTGCTGCTGTTGCTTTTACAACACTGATGGAAGATTTTCCTGATTCGGATAAGAGTGATGAATATAAGCTTGACGTTATAAAAAGCTATTACAAATATGCTGAGCAAAGCCTTTTTTCCAAACAGGAAGAACGTTACCAGAAAGTTATTACAGAATGTGATGACTTTAAGGACCGTTTCCCGGAAAGCAAATTAAAGGTTGATGTAACTAATTTCAGAACACTATCTCAAAACAACATAAATAAATTAAAAGATGAGCAAGCTAAGGCGACAACACAGCGCTAATACTGCCAGCGTGGTAGAAACTAAAAGCCTGGTTGATATTAAAGCAAAAACTGGTAATCTTTACCATTCAATTGCTATAGTTGCCAAAAGGGCAAACCAGATAAACATTGCTTTAAAGGAAGAATTGCACAACAAGCTGGAAGAATTTGCTACACATACTGACAGCCTGGAAGAAATTCATGAGAATAAAGAGCAAATTGAAATTTCTAAAGCATACGAAAAAATGCCCAACCCGGCAATACTTGCTACGCAGGAATTTATGGAGGGCAAAATATACCATCGCACCAATACTGATAACGATCTGTTCAGGTAATAAAATGTTATTTGTACAAAATTTGATTACGGCGGTGCTCAGCACCGTCGTTTTTTGTTACTTTAGTTGTGGGTTAGTTCATGGCCCATAGTTCATGGTTCATAGCTTCAACACCGGCGGTTCCTGGATTATGGGTAACGAAAAGTACAATAAAACGTATCGCTCTTGCTATGAACTATCAACCATGAACTATGAACCGTCGTTTTTTGTTACTTTAGTTGTGGGTTAGTTCATGGCCCATAGTTCATGGTTCATAGCTTCAACACCGGCGGTTCCTGGATTATGGGTAACGAAAAGTACAATAAAACGTATCGCTCTTGCTATGAACTATCAACCATGAACTATGAACCTTCTTACACCCAAATGTTAAAAGGCAAGAAAATATTACTCGGTATAACTGGCAGTATAGCTGCTTATAAAGCTATACTATTGGTGCGCCTGCTGGTAAAACAGGGCGCCGAAGTAAAAGTTATATTAACCCCTGCCGCAAAAAGTTTTGTCTCGCCGTTGGTATTGTCCACCTTGTCAGGCAATAAGGTTTTGGTTGACTTATTTGATGAAGATACCTGGGCGAACCATGTAATGCTTGGCCGCTGGGCAGATGTTATGGTAATTGCACCTTTAAGCTGTAATACACTGGCTAAAATGGCCAATGGGCAATGTGATAACCTGTTGCTGGCAACTTATCTCTCAGCCACATGCCCTGTGGTAGTTTCACCCGCCATGGATGAAGATATGTGGCTGCATACATCAACAAAAAGAAATATTGAATTATTACAACAATATGGTAATAAAATAATCCCGGTTGAGAAAGGAGAATTGGCGAGTGGTTTAATTGGAGAAGGAAGAATGGCTGAGCCCGAAACCATAATAACCTTTTTGGAAGAGAATGTTTTTAGGGGAAACGAATTAAGCGGAAAAAAAGTGTTGGTTACTGCCGGCCCCACATACGAGCCGATAGATCCCGTTCGTTTTATAGGTAACCGCTCAACCGGCAAAATGGGTTTCGCCCTTGCTGAGGTGCTTTACGCCCGCGGTGCTGATGTGCATATTGTGGCTGGCCCCGTACGGGTAAAAACTGCGTACAGCGGCATAAAAGTTACCAATGTTGAAACCGCGCAGGAAATGTATGACGCCTGTATGGCAGTTTTTGAAAATATGGATATAGCAGTGCTTTCAGCGGCTGTGGCAGATTATAAAGCAGCGGTAGTTGCAGATGAAAAGATAAAAAAGCACTCAGACGAATTGCAGGTACCTTTGGTAAAAACAAAAGATATTTTAAAAAGCCTCGGGGCAATAAAAAAGCCCGGGCAACTGCTGGTAGGCTTTGCGCTTGAAACAAATAATGAAAGAGAAAATGCGTTAAAGAAGCTGGAGAACAAGAATGCTGATATGATAATTTTAAATAGCCTGCGCGATGCGAACGCCGGCTTTGGATACGATACCAATAAAATTACCGTTTTCTCCCGCAATGGTGCAGTAACAGAAACTGGTTTGGCATCAAAGCATGAGATAGCCGGTGAAATTGTAAATATAATTATTCACTCAATACATGGTTAAGCGTTATATAATTTGTGTTGTGCTGCTTGCAATGGTACAAATGCTGCATGCCCAGGAGTTCCAGGCCAAGGTTACTGTACTTGCGCAGCGTGTAAACAGTTCAGTAAATAAAAGAATATTTACCACGCTGCAAACACAGCTGACCAACCTGATGAATAACCGCAAATGGACCGGCGATGTGTACCAGGCCAGCGAGAAAATACAGTGCAATTTTTTAGTGAATGTTGAAAATGTCGTTAGCGATAATGTGTACCAGGCCAGTCTTACAATACAGGCTGCCAGGCCAATCTATAACTCGGCATACCAGTCAGCACTTATAAATTTCCAGGATGCTGATTTCACCTTTAAGTATGTTGAATTTCAGCCCGTTGAATTTAATGATAACCAGGTACAGGGTACTGATGCGCTAACAGCAAACCTTACCGCAACGTTTGCATATTATGCTTATTTAATACTTGGGTTGGATTATGATTCATACTCCATTAAAGGCGGTGTAAATTATTTTACAAAGGCACAAAACATTGTCACCAATGCCCCGGAGGCCCGCGAAATAAGCGGCTGGCGCTCATTTGATGGTGTACGTAACCGTTACTGGTTGTCAGAGAACATAATGAATAACCGTTACAATGTGATACACGATGTGTTGTATGGCTACTACCGCTCGTGCCTTGACAGTATGTACAATAATGAAAACACCGCCCGCGCCAGCGCGCTTACGGCATTAACAAAACTACAGGCGCTTAACCAGGATAATCCAGGTATTATGATCGTGCAGTTTTTTATACAAAACAGGGCGCAGGAGCTTATAGGCATTTTTAAAAACGGTGACCCTATGGAGAAATCACGTGCTTCTGATGTATTGGCCCAGATTGATATTGCCAACAGCAACAATTATAAAAACATGTTGCGATGATGCGTACCATTTTCTGTATCACACTTTTTTCGCTGTTAGTATCATGCTCTTCAGATGATGAGGTACCGCGCGATATTATACCCATTCCACAGATGAAGTTTATAATGTTTGATGTGATTACAGCGCAGGAAGCTGCAGGCCTCACTTTTACAAAAGATACAACTGCTTTAAAACAAAAAACTTTTGAATTATACCAGCAGGTATTCGCTATCTACAAAATAAGCAGGGGCGATTTTTTTAAAAGCTTCCATTACTATGAGGCCAACCCAGATAAAATAAAGGTTTTGTACGATTCGCTTACGGCCTATGCAAACCGCAAAAGGCAGGAATTATACCAAAAACTTAAATAACTGCTACTGTAACGTCTTAATCGTTCTTCCTAAATATTTTAATGCATTATCTACCCTGTTATTCCATAGCAGGCCGTAGCTTAAACGCATACAATTATTGTATTGCTGCTGCATGGTAAACATTCTGCCCGGTGCAATGCTTATGTTCTGCCGCATGGCTTTATCATACAATTCAGTTGTATCCACATGCTTATCCAGCTCAATCCACAACATAAACCCGCCTTCCGGCCTGCTAACCCTGGTATCTTCTGGAAAATATTCACTTATCGCCCTTATATATTGCAGGCTGTTTGTATGTAATGTTTGCCTCATTTTTCTTAAGTGGTGCTCATACCGCCCATTTTCTAAAAAATCAGCAACGGCCTCCTGCTCAAGCGTACCAGAAGATATGCTGTTGTACATTTTAAGGCTCTTTATCTTGTCCTTAAACCGGCCCGGTGCTACCCAGCCTACCCGGTAACCTGGCGCCAGTGTTTTTGATATGGAGTTGCACCATAACACCATGCCGCTTTCATCAAAAGTTTTACAGCTCACCGGCCTTCCGTTTCCAAAATACACATCACCGTACAGGTCATCTTCAATAATGGGTACATTGTATTTTTCCGCAAGCCGCACAGCCTCACGCTTATTCTCTGCGGGCATGCAACTACCAAGCGGGTTACTAAAGTTGCTCATGAGCAGGCAAACTTTTATCCGTTTGTTTTTAAATGCATTTTCCAAAGCATCCAGTTCAATACCTGTTTGCGGGTGCGTTGGCAGTTCAAGTACATTTAACCCCCTACTTTGCGCAAGTTGTAATATGCCAAAATAAGCAGGGCTTTCAACCGCAATGGTATCTCCTTTTTCAGTAAGTGCCATAAGGCAATAGGCAATGGCATTAATACAGCCCGCAGTAGTTATTATATCTTCTTCTTCAAGTTTGCCCTGCCAGGTAAATGAGCTTCTTGCTATTTGTCTTCTCAATTTCGCATTACCTTCTACCTGCCCATAACCCGTGCCTGAATCAGGCAAGGTGCGCAATGCCTTTGTAAGAGATTTATTTAACCGCGGTATGGGCAACAACTGTGGTGCAGGCACCCCCAGTGAAAATAATAACGTTTGTTTATTGCCAAGCTCGTTATACACTTTTGAAATAAGCTCTCTTGTTTCCTCGGCAGCAGGTTTACTCACAGGGTTGCTCGTAGCCGGAATTGCAGGAAAGCTGCGGTAAGAATAACATACATAATAACCCGATTGCGGCCTTGATTCAATCAGGCCTTTCTTCTCTAATTCAAGATAGGCCTGCGTAGCTGTGCTCATGCTTACACCATGCTCCCGGCAAACCGTACGCAGCGATGGCAGCTTATCCCCCACTTTTAAAACATTGTGTTTCAGCTTGTGTTCAATATTGCCAGAAATGCGCAGGTAAAGTAACTCCCCCGGGGTTGTAACTGTTGTTGTCATAATTAAAACTGTACTGGTCAAAATTACATAAATTGTATCTGTACACGCATTATTTTTTGAAGGATTTTTGCGTTATGAAAATTGTTGATTACAGGCCCGAATTGCAATGCTATTTCGAGCGTTTTAATAAAGCCTGGCTAGAAGAAAACAACTGGTTAGAGCCGATTGACACGTTTGTTCTTGAAAATCCTGAGGAGTCAATTTTAAGAAGTGGCGGCAAAATATTTTTTGCGGAACACGAAGGCAAAATAATTGGTGCTGTTGCGTTGCGTTATTTGAATAAAACGACTATTGAACTTACCAAAATGGCCGTTGATAAGGCTGCCAGGGGATTGGGGGCTGGTACGGTACTATGCCAGGCAGGCATTGATGCGGCGCGGCAAATGGGTGTACCAACCCTTGTTTTATACTCGCAGTCGCTGCTTATACATGCACTTGCCATTTACCGCAAGTTGGGGTTTGTTGAAGTACCTATTGAACCCGGTGTTTATAAACGGGCCGATGTAAAGATGAAATTGGATTTTTAAGCTGCTGCGTTTAACATAGCACCGCTACATCTTCACCTTTATAATAGTAAACGAATAAGGTTTCAGAATGGCCCGAATTTTACCATCTGCAATACCAATACTTTCTTCACGCGGGCTTATATTGGTTTTATTGCCGAATGAGTTTACGTTGCGCAAATTATCATCCTGCAGCACAGTTATTGAAGCAGTTGCCGCCGCACCGGTAATGCCATCCAGCGAAACAGTATGTGTTTTACCCAGGCCAGACGTGTTTACTATTTTAATAATAAGTTCTTTTGTTTTACTGTCAACACACGCAGATGCATATAAACTATCCTGGCCTTCAATAACTGCGTTATTAATAGTAACGGGTACAGTATTGGTACCCTTGTTGTTGGAATACAATTTCTGTACATAATAATTGGGCGAACCATAGGCTTCAAGGCTGTTAAACCAAATAAGGTCTGGCGCCCATTGCCATGCATCAACATTGGCAAACAGCGGCGCGTACGATGCCATGCTAACCACATCAGCATTGCGTTCCAGCCCCGTCATAAAAGCTGCTTCAGCCAGTGCACTTTGCCAGTTATTTTTTAACACTGCACTATCTGTAAGGTGCGTGTGCGCAGCATACTCACCGGCAAATATTTTAGGCCCGTTACGGTCATAGTTATCATACCTTTTTGCGTTTTTCAAAAACCAATCGGGTGGCGCGTAATAATGTTCGTCTAACAGGTCAGCATGCATTTTACGCAAAGTATCGTTCAAAAAATTAAACATATCCCCGCTGCTAAAAGGCCCAACACTGTTTACAAGTTTTATGTTTGGGTATTTTGCTTTAATAGCAGCCGTAAAAATCTTATAACGTTCCACGTATTGCGGGCCCCATTGCTCATTGCCAACACCCATCATTTTCAGGTTAAATCGTGCCGGGTGGCCCATTGCAGCCCGTAACCCACCCCATTTGGTTGATGTCGTCCCATTTGCAAATTCAATTAGGTCTAAAGCGTCTTGTATATACGGGTCAAGCTGGTCGGTTGGCACCACTTCAGCGGTATTAAACTGGCAGGCCATGCCACAGTTTAAAATAGGCAAAGGTGATGCGCCAATATCTTCCGCAAGTTGAAAATATTCGTAAAAACCCAGGCCATAAGATTGAAAATAATCCGGGGTTGAGCGATAAGAAAATTCCGTATTCCACCTATTCACGATCAGCTTTCTATCATCCACATTTCCAACGGTTTTTTTCCATTGGTAACGGCTGGCAAGTTCCCTTCCCTCAACTATACACCCGCCGGGGAAACGGATAAAACCAGGTTTGAGGTCTGCCAGCAATTGCACAAGATCAGCGCGCAATCCACCAGGCCTGTTCTTCCATGTAGCTGAGGGAAATAACGAAACCATGTCAATATCAATCACTCCGGTGCCGTCAAACCAAACAACTAACTGCGCTTTTGCTTCAGTTGCGGTAGCAGTAAAATGTGCTGAATATTTTTTCCAGGCAGCCCCTGTCGGGCTCACCGTTGTGCTGCCAATTTTATTGCCTTTGGCATCAACCAGGTCAACATGCAGTGTAATGTTTGATTTATCATGCACACTTGCCAATATTGAAAAGTCGTAACCGCTGTCCTGTTTAACCCCCATACCTCTAAAACCCTCGTTCACAATGCCATAAGAGACATTGGTATTATTTACGGTAACACGCAAAAACCTGGGGTTATTTGCCTTCTGCTCTCCCCTGTTTATTACAAGTATGCTGCCTTGTACTTTACCTTGTTTCTTTTCACTCCATCCCATTAACGGCTGGTTAAACTCAAACGACCGGTTTTTTACCAGTTCAGCATAAATACCCCCATCCGCAGCCATATTAATATCCTCAAAAAAAATCCCCCACATATTCGGCTGAATGGGCACGCCGGGTTTGTTAACCTGTACAGTTATAGTTTGCTGTGCCCATATTGTATTGGTTAACAACAAAAAGGCTATTACGAACAGCTGCGGGTAATTTTTTCTCATAAAGCTTATTAAAAGGGATGTGCAGTAAAAGTAAAATGATTATTTGTCAGAATAACAATTATTTTTCTCTGGCATTTAAAAAAATGTCATTATCCACCGGTACGACCTTCTTCGAGACTCAAACTATCGCCTTAATAGCAAAAAAACCTGCTTCAGCAAAAAAGGCAATGTCAAATGTAACTTTTGGTTGCGAAATGAGTAACACATAATAAGCATGCAAAAAATACCTATATGATTAAGAGAATTCTACCCGTTACTTTCCTTTTAATTTCAGGTTTGGTTTTTCAGAATACTATTAAAGCGCAATCACAAACCAACTTTAACCCGCCTGGCAAACTGGTAGATGCAGGCGGCCATTTATTACATGTATATAAATTGGGCAAGGGCGGCCCCGCCGTTATTATGGAAAATGGCAGCGGCGATTTTTCTTTTATCTGGAAGCTTGTTCAGCCCGAAATAGCCAAGTTTACAACGGCGGTTAGTTACGACAGGGCCGGTTATGCCTGGAGTGAACCGGGGCCGGTGCCAAGAACAAGCCTGCAAATAACCACCGAGTTGCATACAGCACTGCAAAATGCAGGCATTAAAGGGCCGTATATTTTGGTCGGCCAGAGTTATGGCGGTTTTCTTGTACGTGCCTTTGCAAGATTTTATCCAAAAGAAGTAGTGGGAATGGTTTTGGTTGAAGCTTTAAATGAAAATGCGCGGATAATTATGGGCGACCAGGCAATGCGCATCCGCGAATGGGCAAAAGGCCAGCAGGCGCCTAATCCGCAAACAGGTGGCAGTAACGATACAGCAGTACTTAACCACAAAGGGCAACAAGCCGCGGAGGTTTATAACGAAGTTGAATTTCCTTTAACCAAATTACCGGCTGATGTGCAGAAAATGCAGGTATGGGCGCAAAACCAGGTGGTGTACCGCGCCACTGGCAACAGCGAAATGACATGGTCGCCGGAAGATGTGCAGAATATGTATGCGCACAAAGGGGAACCAGCATATATGCTTGGTGATATTCCGTTGATTGTACTTACGCGCGGCAGCGGCGGTTATGATGGAAGGAAAGATTCAGCAGAGCTTGAAACTGAACGCCTTCAGCAGCAAGAAGAATTATCGCACCTTTCCACCAACAGCAAACATATTACTGATAAAAACAGCGGGCATAATATTCATCTTGAAGACCCGGCTACTGTAATTGCAGCAATAAAAGAGGTTTACGAGGCTGCAAAACAGCATAGAAAATTACAGTAGGGTTACCACCTGCCAAATACAAAAGACAGGCCTTTAGCAAAGGCAGGCAAGGCTGCGTCAATGTGGCCGAAATTGGTATATTCATCTGCACGCAGCTTTAAACCCGCATAGTGATGCATGTTTAGTTGAAAAGTAAATGCGCCAAGGATATTTTTTAATGATGAATCCTGCATATCCCTGCTGCCCATGCTGATGTATACCTTAACCGGCATTGATTTTTGATGTGTTGCTATACTGTCTTCTTTTGCAAAAAGATACCTGTTATTATAAAAAAGGCTTGGGCTGGCGGATATAAAATTCTTAATAACAAACCTGTTTTCCTGTGCGGATTTTAACAGGTAGTAAAGGGTAAAATACCCTCCCAGTGAGTGGCCGCATAATATTATTTTTTGGGTATCTATTTTGTATTCTTTTTCAAGTTGTGGTACCAATTCATTATCCAAAAAACTTTTAAACGCCGGCGCACCACCACTCAGGCCCATCTCATATTCTGGTAGCGCTTTTGGATATGTATAGTCCCTGCTTCTTATCGAATCCATTGCAGGAAAATTCTTATAACCAACGCCCGTTATAATACACTCATCCATATCACCAATAAACGTGTTAAACTTTGCATTAGCCAGCATAGGCTCAAAAAATGCATTGGCATCTAACAAAATAACAAGGGGGTAGTGTTTGACGGAATCTTTATTGTATGTTGAAGGAAGGGATTGAAAGATGGTAAATGAATCAGAAACATTTGTTGAATACACCGTTCTCTTTACCGGCGTGGTATAAACATCTGAGAATTCACTTAGGGGCGGTGTCGCCTGTGGTGCAACAGGTTTTGCCTTACCGACTCTTTGATCATTACAGGCATAAATAGCTACAATTACAAGCAGGGGTATTATGATTTTTCTCATAGCGCGTTTTGTGCTATGAAGATTTATTATTTTAAGCCTGCAAACAGTTAACTATATGTGAATTGGAGGAGTTTTAGGAGTGCTGTGTTGTTGTGTTCCATCTTTTAAGATAAGTTGTTAGTTTTTCACCACTCTTTGCTGAAAATAACAAGCTGCCTTCGCCATCAAAAATATCCTTATCATCTTTGGCTTCAGTTGTTTTAAGCCACGTAATAAAATCATGTACGAGGGTTCTGTAGTCACCTTTTGCATTGTCAACCGTTATTACCTTGTAGGCTGTTAGTTTATTACCTGACAAGATGTATTGTATAGTTTGCGTTCTTAAACCGGCGCCAATCAGGTTATACCATTTACTGTCCTCGGTTTCATATACGGTGGCGGTGTCCCCGTTTAAACTTACTATTTTAAACGTCCATTTTGTGCTTACTGATTTTTCAAAGCCGGTCATGTTTCTTTCAAATTGTAAGTCATTGAGCGATTGTTTGCCATCCCGCGCAATGCGGGTATATTGCTCATGCCGGTACGGGAGCATGGCATCTACATCCAGTTTACACATGGCGGTAAGGTATTTGCGTATGATTGCAGTTTTTTGAGTACTGGTCAATGTATCCTGTGAAAAAGATTTTCCCGGTAACACAAGTGTAAGCAATGCAAATACAATTACTTGAAAAAGGCGCAGGATGTAGCAGGACATACGTACATTTATTTTTAGATTATCAATGCGCAAGGGCAACAATAAATGTACTTAGCTGCAAATATGTTTATTTGTTATTTTGATAAAGGGCAAATCTTAACACGTCGCTTAGTTATGTTGGTATACACAGCCCAATCTTCGATCCGCTCACTCTCCCGGGTGATACGTTTTCTCTGCATGCATCTCAACATCTTCTTTATAAAACAGCACGTCCTTAAATTGGCCTTTAGTATACATCTGTGCCTGGTCAGTAAAATGCTTATTATTAATGTCGCCGCTTTCGCCACCCGCCAGCAACGATTTTGCGGTTATGCGCTTGCCAAACTCCACCGCGCAAATAAAGCTGTTGCCGTTAACCCCATACCGTTTCATAGTGCCAGGGAAATAACGAGCCGAATACGATGGTATTTGCCCCCATTGCGATGAAGCAAACCCTACTGGTATGCTCGCCTGTTTATCGTCATATTTTGGGTTTATATCATCATTCAACCTTTGAAAGCGGTTTATAGTACCCCATGGTATTAGCCAGCCGCCCCACCTGGCTGTTAACTCCCGCACCGTTGCCAAAAATGGTTGCAGCAAATCGTTAGCCGTAGCCGTTTGTATAAACCGTGTTGTTTTTGTAACTTGGTCTGCTTCTTCATCATCAAGCGGGTTGCGCATAATTTTAGGTACAAGTTTGGTAGCCCATTCAATAGCCAGTGTAGTGGCTACTGAGTTTTCACCTGCATTCATGTCCCAGTCACGCAAAACCTGTATCGGTTGCTGCAATGCAAATTTATAACTGTCTGAATAGGGCAATGCATCATACGCTTTTATCAAAGCGGGTACCATGCCATCAAAAAAAGCCAGGTGTTTGTTATACCCTGCTGCAATTACTTTATCAAGCGTATAACTCTTTTCGCTGCCTAATACACGCACCGCATTTATACCCCTGAAGTTCTCACCATCGGGCGCCATATATGCGGGGTAGTTTTCTTTCTTAGGGCTTTCATTTCCTGCAACAGTAAATGGCGTTGAATTGCAGTTTTGCAGCCAACCGTTTTTGGGGTTTGTTATGTGTACTATATCATCAACTGCATGCGTTCCTTTCCAGTCTGTAGCGGCTGTTGTACCATCGACAGGTTTGTTCCAGTTAAATTTTGCATCGCGTACCGGTACAAAATTACCATGCCAGTATGCTATATTACCTTCAGCATCGGCGTAAACCGTATTGTTGCTGGTATTGCCGCGCAGGTTAAGCACTTTTTTAAATTCGGCAAAGCTGGTGGCCTTTGTGCGCAGCCAGCTTTGCATAAGGCCATTCATGCTGCGGTTGTACGATTGCACGCTAAGCCATTGCCCGTTACGTTTGCCCATTACCGGCCCATGCTGCGTAAAAAATGCATGAATGGTTTTTGTCTGCACCATATCATTTTGCTTATACCGCAGCACATAATCTTTTACAACAACAGGCTTTTGTTTGTTTTCATGCTCATACACCCACTTGCCATGTTGCTGGCCTATCTTTTCAATGTAAGAGTCGCTTACATCAACATAACTGCTCGTATGCATCCAGCCGCAATGCTCATTAAAGCCCTGGTATACAAAAAACTGCCCCCATGTTACAGCGCCATAAGCATTAAGCCCTTCTTCGCTAACTAACTGCACCTCAGGCCTGAAATAAAATGTAACATGCGGGTTTATATAAAGTATGGCGTTGCCGTTTGCTGTTATAGAAGGAGAGAAAGCAAAACCATTGCTGCCGGTAAGATCCTCGTCACTATATTTTTTTTCTTTTAGCGCAACGGGCGCATTATCACCACCATATAAATTATGCAGATCTGCTTCAGACAAATCCGCAGTACTTATGGCGCCTATACTTCCGTCGGTCCATAGCATCGGGTACCATGGTTTAAAGTATGTTAATAGTGCGGGCCGCACCGCTGCATGTTTATACAGGTAAAAATTAATACCGTCAGCAAACGCATTGCAAAGCTTTTTTAGCCATACTGGTGCGTTGTTATAATCGTTTACCGCACCGGCACTGTCAAGCACCATTTTATTCAGCAGGTCATTATATAAATCTTTTTCCCCGTTTACTTCAGCCAGCCGCCCAAGCTTCTCAATATAATTCATCTCAACGCGGTTAAAATCATCCTCACATTGTGCATACAGCAATCCAAACACCGCGTCCGCATCTGATTTGCCGTATATATGCGGTACGCCCCAGTTGTCGCGAATAATGGTAACGTTTTTTGCTTCCTTTCCGCACCGCGCGGTATCGTCGGCGGTAAAATTCTGAGCTGCTACTTGTAATGGCAGCAAAAAGAGAATGGCAATTTTTTTCATGCATTATTATTTGAGGCCCTGGAGAAAACTCACGTGAATATGCCGAAAGATATTTTAAAAAAATATTTCGCAGAAAATTATTCTGCCGGAACGGCAATATACAGGATTGCCATTTTTAATTTATCTTACAAACAAATATTGTTTAATGCAACTAACCCTTGAAGAAAAGCAAACCTTATTGCTGCCCTTTTTTGAAAAGCTTGACAAGATACAGCCCATGGAGCCTGCACTTAAGAATGAGCTGGCAACTCTATTTGCAATTGAACAGAAGGAAAAAGAGGAATTATTATTGAATGAAGGGAATATTTGCAAGCATGTATGGGTAGTATTAAGTGGGGCAACCAGGGCTTTTCATTATGTTGATGGCATTGATATTACTTCACGCATTATTATGCCTTATCATATCATTATTTCAGTTGGCAGTTTTTATACGCAAACACCGGCATTAGAAAGCATTGAAGTAATTGAACCATCCACGCTTGCCTGTTTATCAAAACAGCAACTTGACAAATTATACTTACAGTTTCCTTCTCTCAATTTCATCGTACGAAAAATAACCGAATATTATTTTTATATGAGCGAGAAACGCCTTTACATGCTGCGCAAACAAAAGGCGGTTGATAAATACAAATATTTCCTTGAGCATTACCCGGGCCTTATCAATACGGTGCCTTTAAAATATGTTGCTTCGTTTTTAAGTATGAACCAGGAAACCCTTAGCCGGGTTAGAAAAAGAATTACCACAGTTTAGTTTTTTTTTTGACTTTTGTCAATTCCTTTTCCATTAAACATGCAGAATTTAGGTGAAACATTCACTTTGAAAGCCGTTGCAACCTTTTTACTGCTTTGGCTGCCATTTTCAGGCAGGCCCCAAAATAAATCGTTAGAATTAAAGCTGGGCCTGGGAGGTGGCAGCCGGTCGTATATAGCAGACGGCGGCCAAGTCCTCGGTTTTAAGCTGTTTGAAGAACGGTACGTGACGGGTCCCATTCTAATAGAGGGCCTGTACCACTTCGCCAGGTTTAAAACGGGTATATCGGCTACGTATGAAAATATCAAAGTGCAGGAAACCCCTCTTGTTTTTGGTGGCTCTTCCGAATCCTATATTGCAAGGAAGACAACAACAACAACTGTCTTGCTGAATGGATATTACACCTTCATTCAAAAAAAACGCAGTAGCTTTTACTCGGGCGTGGCCGTTGGGCCTGCATTTGCAAGTATAAAGAACTATGAGGATAATTACAGCGGAAGCAATATAAAATTGGGCTACCAGTTTACAGCCATTGGCTTTGAATGCCATAATAAAGTTGGCTTTTTTGTTGAGGCCGGGTATGGTTACAAAGGCGTAATCATCGTGGGCTGCAGTTTACAATAGGTCAACCCTAAACCTCTTTTTACGTATCACTTACCTCTGCGTTACCTGGTGTGCATTTGGTAACCTGCGTACCAAAAGCCACTAAGCAATAGTACCTTTGCAATAAAGAAGGAAGGTATTATGGAACTTGGAATAAGCACGTTTGTAGAGTTAACTCCCGACCAGTTAACAGGCAAAACAATAAGCCCGTACGAGCGGATGAAAGATGTTTTGGAAGAGATTGAACTGGCGGACCAGGCGGGGCTTGAAGTATATGCCATTGGCGAACACCACCGGCCAGATTTTGTTGCATCTGCGCCTGCAGTAATTATGGCCGCCGCTGCTGCAAAAACAAAAAATATAAAATTATCCAGCGCTGTTACGGTACTAAGCTCAGACGACCCTGTTAGGGTGTACCAGCAATTTGCCACCGTTGACTTAATATCGGCTGGCCGTGCAGAAATTATGGCTGGGCGAGGCTCATTTATTGAATCATTTCCCCTTTTTGGCTATAACCTGGACGACTACGATACGCTTTTTGCAGAAAAGCTTGATCTGCTGTTGAAAATAAATGAGGCCGAAAAAGTTACATGGAGTGGCAAGCACCGCGCAGCAATTAACAACCTTGGCGTTTACCCTCGTGCCTACCACGACAAATTGCCAATATGGATAGCAGTAGGTGGTACGCCAAATTCAGTAGTGCGTGCAGCAACACTTGGTTTACCGCTTGCGCTTGCAATTATTGGCGGGCAGCCTGCGCAGTTTAAACAATTGGTGCAGTTATACAGGCAGGCTTCGGCAAAAGCGGGTCATGGCGAATTGCCACTGGCGGTACACAGCCATGGTTACGTTGCTGACACCAGCCAGCAGGCAGCGGATGAGTTTTACCCATCTTATGCATACGTTATGACAAAGCTTGGCCGCGAGCGTGGCTGGCCGCCCATGAGCCGCGCGCAATACGAAGGTGCAAGAAGCCCGCAGGGTGCTTTGTTAACGGGCAGTCCCCAGCAGGTAATTGATAAGATTTTATACGGGCACGAATTATTTAACTTAAGCCGCTTTTTAATACACACCAGCGTAGGTACTATGCCCCACGATAAGGTAATGAGAAGTATTGAATTGTTTGCTACAAAGGTGGCCCCGGAAGTGAGGAAGGCCGTGGGTAAGTAAGGGGCTTGCATGCAGATAATATTGCCTTATATTTGAATACAATAATAGCTGCACAATGAAAACAATGCTTGTACCAGTTGATTTTTCAGATACATCCAGTAACGCTGTTAGCTATGCTGTTGAATGGGCTAAGGCTTATGATTACGAGCGTATCATATTGCTTAGAACATTGTACAACTCAATGTTTGACATGATACCTTCAGCCGAGTATGTGAGTGTAAATGATGACTATATTAGTAAGGAACGGGAAGAAGCAAAAGAGAAATTGAACATATTGTGCAAAGAGACCATTAAGAAAATAGCGCCGGATATAAAAGTATCCGTCGCAGTAAGTGAGTTGCCGTTGGTGCGCTCAATTATGGAGATCATTGAAGATGAACACCCGGAATTGATTGTTGTTGGCAGCGATAATATTAACTATAGCAGCAACAGTTTTGTAGCAGGCAATGTAATTAGTATAGCCAAAATAAGCCCGGTACGTGTATTAATTGTTCCATCACATTACGTCTACCAGTATGTTGAGCGTGCACTGGTACCTGTTAATTTCAGCACCGTTAATACTTTAGACAAGATAGAACAGCATACTGCCAAAACGCCACAGTGGCGCAATAAAAAGTTGCTGGTGCTGAATGTTGACCCCAAAGAAAAATACCTGAACCCCGATGATGAGTTTATAAAAGCAGAGAAGGTATTACATGAATACCTGCAGAATTTTCAGCACGAGGTATTTTATTCAAACAATAAAAACATCATTGAGGGCCTGCAAGAGTTTGCCAAAACGCACGAGGTGCAGCTTATTATTGCGTTACCAGGCAAACACAGTTTTTTGTATTCACTAACGCACAAAAGCATCTCGGAAGCTATCTATAGTAACGCACAGCACCCGGTACTGATATTGAAGTAAAACGAGGGTATTTCAGCCCTCAAAACCGCATGAATGAGGCTTTATAAGTAACGTATGTTTACATAAACTTTGATCATAAATTCGGCAACTCCAAAACTTGCATTGGATTTTGGGATTTTTCTTTACCTGGTGCTTCCATCTCATCACGTTTGTACTTTGGAATTTTTACTGTTTCAACATATACTCCCATACATTTTTAAATACAGGCAGCAGCGTTGACATGTGTGCATTATTTGTTTCTATATCATTCACTAATATATGCTTGTTTGTATGTAAAATTATTTCCGGCTGCACACCGGTTGAATCGGGTGTTTCAGTACCCATCAACTTTGCACAATTGGCTAATTGACGGGCGACAATATATTGATCGTTTATATGCAAAAAAGCATAGTATTTATTTAGTGGCGTTAAACTTTTGCCAGATAACCACAAGGCTGGCGAATTAAAAGCCACACGGTAATCCTGCGGGCCTGAAAAGATCAATACCCGGCTAACATTAAAGTGCTTTCCTATAAAAGCGGCATGCCCCGCACCCTGGCTATGGCCACCCACCACAACCTTTTCCCACTGTATTTTGTTGCCTTTAATAAATTCTCCCCAACCACCTTTAGCATCGTTCTTTACAAGCCATTGCAGTAGTTTTTGAAACCGATTTATAATACTGTTGGTTGTGTCGACATTTACTGAATCACTTACGGGTGTTCCAAACATTATTTCCTGCCTGAATTTATCAAAGCAGGTGGCATCAGCACTGTTATTGCAAACAGTGGTTATTACATTGTTCTTATAGTCAATGCTGATAGCGTGGTAGCCCATTTCAGCAACAATGCTGTCCATTGCCCGCAATTCCATTGCCGACCCGCCGGTGCCAACAATCATCAGGAATAGTTTATGTGCATTTGCTGCACTGGTGTTATACATAGCAAGGTGGCCACTATGCATCATCGTAATTCCTGCACCGGTCTCTTGCGGGTTTACTATAAATACCTTTGTTGAAGAACCATTGTTTTGCGCCTTCAGTTGAATAAGGAGTATCGTGCAAAACAGGTATAGAATTATTTTCTTCATAGTTTTATTGTTTCTTTGGTATTTCTTTTATGCTGTAAGCCTGTATCATGGGTGGGTTTTCAGGGGTAAGGGTAAATGTCACCTGTATATTACTGTTTTCTCCTTCCATTATAAATGAGCCACGCAAGCCATTTTCAGGCGCAACATCTTTAACAGTAATAATTTTTCCTGCCTTTGCAAAAATAGCTGTTGCCTCTTTACGCAACGAATCGGAGAAATAATCCATGAAAAAATTTTGTGCAAAAATGCCCGAAGCTTCTGCATTATTCCATGCCGGCAACAGTTTTACCAGCTCATCTCTGCGCTCATTTAAAATAGATGAAGCAATCAGTTGTCTTGGCTTAAGGTTGGCCATGCTTATTAAAGTATCAAGCACCTGCATATTTATAGGTGTTGTACTGGCGTACGTTAAATTGGCAAAACATATAACCCCAATACCATAGTCAGGCAGTATTCGCCAATTACTGCCAAAACCCGGCAGGCCGCCGCTGTGCGCGATCATCAGCCTTCCGTCGCAATCCCTTGCCCAGCTAAGCCCATAACAGTAAGCGGTAACCATAGGGCATGCCCTGCCACCGGGATATTTATAATTTACGTTAAAGCCATTTACGTCCCACGGGTAATGCATCTCACGAATGGAGCTTCGTTTAACAGGCCCTGATTCTTTGCTGTCGCCGGCGGGGTATGCTGAAAGATGCAAGGCCACATATTTACCAAAATCTTCAATGGTGGTGATCATACCGCCCATAGCGCCGTAAGTGCCATCATGCAGCAAAGGTTGTTCAACCCATTGGTTATTAAGCCAGCGGTAGCCGTGCGCTAATTGTATAGCCGGTATTTTAGCATATTCCCAATACGTATTGCCCATGCCAAGCGGCGCCAGGATGTTTTCATTTATATATTGCTCATACGTCATGCCTGACACCTTTTTTATTATATATCCAAGCATGGCAAAACCCAGGTTGCTGTATTCATAGCCTGTGCCGGGGTTAGTGGAATATGAAATGCCTTTTTTTATCAACGCTATCAACTCGTCATCAGTATCAGCCAATTGCCTGTCTCCCCACGGGTTGTCCTCAGGAAAGCCTGCCGAGTGCGAGAGCAGGTTCCTCACAGTTACCGGTGCTGCATCTTTTGTTGGGTATGGCTGGTTTTTCATTTCCGGTATATACATATAAACCGGGTCATCCAGTTTTAATTTGCCCTCGTCGCGCAATTTTAAAATGGCCATAGCCGTAAAGCTCTTGCTCATTGATGCAATGCGAAAAGCTGATTGGCTGTTCACGGGAACTTTTTTATCAATATCATCATATCCAATGTATCCCGTATGTAAAAGCTTGCCGTCTGCAACTATGCCCCACGCAAACCCCGGAAAATGATTTTTTTCTGCGTAGTCTTTAAATAGCTGGTCAATAACCGGCATAGCGGCCGTTATTTTTTGCAGCCTGTTTGCATCCTCAAATTTAGGTTGCGGGTAAACAATTGTTGTTGTTTGGGCAAAAAATGACAAGGGTGTGCAGGCAGCTATACAGCATAGCGCCGCATGCAATGTTTTTCTCATTGATTTTTATGTGTGTTGTGTTTTATGAAGATACTAAAAAATCGCCTTCGCCGTTTGTAAGGGATTGGTAATGCGGGGCATAAAACCTTATTCGTATCTTGCGGCAGTTATGGCAAAAGCTTCAGTTAAGAAAAAAGAAGAACCTATAATATTGGTTACCAACGATGATGGCATTACCGCACCGGGCATTAAAGCACTGGTTGAGGCAGTAAGGCATTTAGGTAAAGTTGTTGTTGTTGCACCTGATAAACCACAAAGCGGCATGGGCCATGCCATTACTGTTGGGCAGCCACTGCGTTTACACCCTGTACATAGTTTTGAAGGTATTGAGGCATGGCAATGCAGTGGCACACCTGTAGATTGCGTTAAGCTGGCAGTTGACAAGGTTTTGCACCGTAAACCGGATATTTGTTTAAGCGGCATTAACCATGGTGCAAACCACTCGATAAATGTAATTTATTCAGGCACGATGAGTGCTGCGCTTGAGGCAAGTATTGAAGGCATACCCAGCGTTGGCTTTAGCCTGCTGGATTACAATATTGAAGCAGATTTTACCGGTGCACAAAAGTATGCTGGTATATTGGTACCCCAACTGCTAAAGAAAAAATACGACAAACATCTTTGCCTTAATGTAAATATTCCCAAAGCACCAGTTGAGTTGTTAAAAGGTCTTAAAGTGTGCCGGCAGGCCTATGCCAAATACGAAGAAAAGTTTGATGAGAGAAAAGACCCCAGTGGTAAAAAATACTACTGGCTTACCGGTGAGTTTATAAATTTTGACAAGGGTAAAGACACGGATGTTTGGGCATTGCAGCACAATTACGTAAGCGTTGTGCCCGTTGAGTTTGACCTTACGTATTATAAGCTAAAAGAGAAACTGGAACGTTCATTAACTTCATAAAGTGAAAAAAAATACTATTATTCTTGGCCTTGTTCTTGGGTTTGTTATGCCGGCACTGGGTGTTTTTATATTTTATTTGTGGAAGGCCAGTGCAACACCTTTTTGGGATTTTATAAGCATTGCTTTTAAAGAAAAAAGCTTTTTAACGGCGATGATCGCTTTTTCATTATTCCTTAATGCAATAGTTTTTACTTACTATGTAAACAGGCGGCTTGATAAAACAGCGATTGGCATTTTTATCGCAACTTGTGTATACGCCTTACCGGCAATTATTATAAAGCTGACGATGAGTTAAGGGCAGTTTGAAGCTATAAAAAGGCGGAAGGTTAGGGTGCAAGGTTGAAGAAAGAAAGATAAGTGATGACAATTGAAATTAGATACAATACAAAATTTAACCGGCTGAAAAAACATCGGGAGCTTAGAGCTCCCCTTTAGGGGATGGGGGCATACTACATAATAGCGGGTGAGGCAAGCGGTGACCTACATGGCAGCAACCTTATTAAAGAGTTGCACAAGCTGGATGCTGCCGCTAATATACGCTGCTGGGGCGGCGACCTTATGCAAGCAGCGGGTGCAACGCTGGTAAAGCATTATCGTGACCTTGCTTTTATGGGTTTTCTCGAGGTGGTCATTCATTTAAAAACCATTCTGAATAATATTAAATTTTGCAAAGAAGATATAGCGCAGTTTAAGCCGGATGTAATAATATTTATCGATTACCCGGGCTTTAACCTGCGCATTACTGAATGGGCCAAACAGCAAGGTTTTAAAACTGTATTTTACATATCGCCGCAGGTGTGGGCATGGAAAGAAAACCGTGTGCCAAAAATGAAAAGCACGATTGATAAAATGCTGGTAATTCTTCCATTTGAGAAAGAATACTATAAAAAACGCTGGCACTGGGACGTGGAATATGTTGGCCATCCATTAGTTAAAGTAATTGAGCAGGAGAAGTTGAAGCCTGTTGCAGAAAGAATTTCAAATAAAGAAATTATTGCTTTACTGCCGGGCAGCCGTAAGCAGGAGATATTAAAAAAGCTGCCCATTATGCTTGAGGCAGTACCAATTCGTTGTTGGCCAGGCGCCAGGCCAGGAGGATATTTTTTATAAAAGCATTTTGCAACCTTATTCCAATATTTCCTCAGTTAGCAACCAAACATATAATTTGCTTAAGCAGGCACGCGCGGCACTTGTAACAAGCGGCACTGCAACGCTGGAAACTGCGCTTTTTGGCGTACCCGAAGTGGTTTGCTATAAAAGCAGTAATATAAGCTACCAGATAGCCAAAAGGCTGATCAAAATAAAATATATATCGCTGATAAACCTTATTATGGATAAGCTTGTGGTAAAGGAACTTATTCAGAATGACCTTACTGCTGAAAACCTTTCACACGAACTGAACGAACTTCTTACCAACTCTGCCCGGCAGCAACAATTGAAAGATGATTATGCGGCTTTAAAAAAGTTATTATCTGCCGGCGGCGATGCTTCCGCTACGGCTGCTAAAAGCATTTACAATTTTGTTAACGGCAATTAAATACATGCCATCGTCAAAACCAGTGACGGTTTTTTACCGTTATTATTACTACTGACAATAAACAAAATTTGTATGAAAAAAATATTCACCTTTTTAGTGCTATTTATCACCTTCAATTCTGCATTCTCGCAGCAAAAATTTGCGGTAAGTAAGACGGATGAAGAATGGCAAAAAATACTAACACCGGAGCAATTTAATGTTACCCGCAAAGCAGGGACTGAAAGGGCTTTTACCGGTATATACTGGGATAACCACGATAAAGGAAAATATTATTGCATTTGCTGCGGCAAGCTGCTTTTTGGCAGTGATACAAAATTTGACAGTCATACAGGCTGGCCGAGTTTTTGGAAGGCTGCTGACAAGAAAAATGTTGGCGAAAAAACTGATAACAGCGTAGGCATGGAGAGGACCGAAGTGTTCTGTACCAATTGCGGCGCCCATCTCGGTCACGTTTTTGACGATGGCCCGCAACCAACAGGTTTGCGCTACTGCATGAACAGTGCTGCGTTAAAATTTGTAAAGGATTAATGCCGGAATAAAGGAATGAATACCAGCTTTATCAAAATAATGATAACTGCTGTAATAAACATTAAAAGAGATATCCTGTTCATACCGTGCATGTATTTAATATACTTTGTACGCGGTTGATTAGGATCTCTTTTTTTTATATAAAGATATTCTGCTATTTGCCTCCAGAAGTCCATAACTAAAGCTTGTACCTGCAAATGTATGAATAAACATACAGCGGCAAATATCCCTTTGTTTAACATCTTCAGCTAATCGTCACACATACTGCTATGCAAGCATAATTTAAATTTTGCAGGTGTTGGTATGCACAAATACATAGTTTTGTGAAAGAACTACACAGGGCTTATGATGCTAAGAGCTATAACTGTTGCTTTTTTTACGGGTTTGTTGTGTTTGTGCACCAGGGCGCAGTTTGATGCATCCAAAATAGATATCGTTCGTGATAAATGGGGCGTACCGCATATTTTCGCCAATACCGATGCTGAAGTTGCCTACGGCCTTGCATTCGCACATGCCGAGGATGATTTTGAAACCATTCAAAATTGCTTCCTGGCAGGTAAAGCTATGCTTGGCAGGTTAAAAGGTAAAGATGGCGCTGCCATTGATTATGTGGTGCACCTGTTGCGCATTCCTGAATTGGTTGAAGCAAAGTATAACACAGACATTTCACCAGCATATAAAAAAGTGCTGGAGGGTTATTGCGCCGGTTTTAATGCCTACGCAGCGGCACATTCAAAAGATGTTTTAGTAAAGCAACTGCTGCCATTAACGCCAAAAGACATGTTATGCTATTCCGTTTTGCAACTCTGTATTTCATCGGGGGCGGATGAAGCTTTAAAATCTATATATGGTGGCTCTGTGGCAACAATTGACAATTTAAAGCCTGGTGGTTCCAATGGCTTTGCCTTCAACTCAAAAATAACCGCAGACGGGCAAACATATCTCGCCATTAATTCCCATCAGCCTCTCGAAGGACCAGTTAGCTGGTACGAAGCACATTTGTGCAGCAATGAAGGTTGGAATATTATTGGGGCACTTTTCCCCGGCGCGCCGTCGATATTACATGGATGTAACCAATATCTTGGCTGGGCGCATACTGTAAACAGCCCGGATAAACTTGACATCTATCAACTGGAGATAAACCCCAAAAACAAGCTTGAATACAAATTTGATGGCCATTGGGAAAAACTGGAAGTTACCAAAGTACATTTAAGTGTAAAAGTTGCGGGTATAATTATCGGCGCTACCAAAGATGCTTACTGGTGTAAATATGGTCCGGCGGTTGTAAATAAAAAGGGCATGTTTGCCATACGAACACCTGCAATGTTTGACATAAGGGGGCTTGAAGAATGGTACCGCCTTAATAAAGCAACAAGCTATACCGAGTTTAATTCCGTTCTGCAGATGAACGCCATACCCGGCTACAATATAGTATATGCAGACAGGTACGATACCATTTATTATTTAAGCAACGGAAAGATACCAGTTCGTGACAAATCATATAGCTGGAAATATACGCTGCCAGGCAACACATCAAAAACATTGTGGACAGACTTGTATCCCGTAAAGAGCCTGCCGCATGTATTGCAGCCGTCTTCCGGCTTTGTATACAACACTAACAATACGCCATTTCATGCCACCGGCGTTAATGATAATATTGCCATCAAGGATTATGATGAAACGATGGGTTACGAAAAGTATGACAATAACCGCAGCCTTCGTTTTATGGAGCTGGTAAGGCAACACGATAAAATAACCTATGATGATTTTAAGAAAATAAAATACGATATACAGTTACCTAAAAAATTGGCATATATCATTAATACCGATACACTGTTCAGCATAAACCCACAACAGCATAAAGAAATTGCAGATGTTATACAACTGTTGCAGCAGTGGGATAAAAGCGCCGGTATCAGCAGTGCGGGTGCTACACTTTTTGATGTTATATATTACGAAGTGGTGAATGATCTAGCAGGCCCAAAACCTTACAACACTATAACCACAAATAAAGCAGTTGAACTGTACAGGAATGCCCGCGCCTATTTAACCGGCCATTTTAAAAAAACAGCTGTGCCTTTGGGTGACTATCAAAAATTGGTCAGGGGTAATAAAGTATTGCCTGTTGGCGGCATACCTGATGTTATCACCGCAATGTATTCCTTGCCTTACAAAAACGGAATGGTTAAAGGAGCACAGGGTGAAAGTTATATTGAGCTGGTTCGTTTTACAAAGGATGGCCCGCAACTTGAAACGGTAAATTGTTATGGTGCTTCCAACAATAGTAGCAGCATTCATTATAATGATCAAATGGAATTATTTACTCACCAGCTAACAAAACCTATGACGTTTGATAAAGCAGAAATATATAAAAACGCCGAGAAGGTTTATCATCCGAAATAAATTTCTTATGCAATCTTTCAAATCTTTGATAGAAAAATTAGACAGCACTTTGCGCAAGTATAACCCGGCAGCTTATGCGAACCTTGGCGATCCAATAAGCAGTGAAGAAATTGAGGGGAACCTGCGCGAAATAGGCATTACCGATGAAAATGTAAAGGCGCTCTTTGCATGGAAGATGAGCTTGAAAGACGAGCATGGGCCAACAATAATGCCGGAAGGCGCCCTGATGGATTTTGATTTAATTAAATATACAATTGATACAAATACATTTTATGATAATGCATTGATCGAACTGTTTAATAATTTTGAAATCGGCCTGCTCTTTAATATAAAACCTGGGCCGCATTATGGCAAGCTTTACTATCGCTCCACGGGGAATAAAGCTGCTTACGCCTGCCCAATTTCTAACACGCAATTCGTATATCCCAAACCAGCGCTGGTGCATAGCATGAGAATACATTATTTGTGTGGGGGTGCCTGTACTGCCGCTGCTGGCAAAAAAGGAACCATCTTTTTCGCGAACGGCTGATAGCAATGTTGACGCACCATATTTACGTAAATCTTCTTTAGAGAGTACGGGTAATTGATGCAGCGTATCAACGGTTATTTTCGCGACAGCTTCTTTATCTATCCCGTTTTTTGTAAATGTTTCTTTATAGTATGGAACAGTTGTAAAAGCATGCAGCAATATTTTCTGCAATTGCTTGTTTTGGTATTGCAGCCATTTATCAGCAGTAAACTTTTCCCTTAACTGCGCTCTTATATACTCTTCTTTAAAAATACCGCCAAAGCGCCTTTTCATCCATGTATAGCCATAGAGAGATACCATGGCGTTTTGTAAAAAAACCGGGCTGTTGCTATATAATTTTTCTTTGAGGCCCAATGGGAGCGATTGTAATGGTTATATTACTTGCTTTAGCCAAAGTAATAACATTTTAAGCAGTAAGGCATTTTTATCCTGGGCAAGCCCGATAAAAAATAAGCAATAACCAACCATGTTTTATATTTCATACCACTCTTTGTGGCGCAGTGGGTCAAATGATTTCCAAT
>Ga0206806_1020_pt1 | contig 46963 bp, 28 predicted proteins | sample Alteio_BWOrgCont_60_FD_152911 | JGI IMG/M metagenome (GOLD analysis project Ga0206806, IMG submission 152911) | Enriched cells from forest soil in Barre Woods Harvard Forest LTER site, Petersham, Massachusetts, United States -... | ecosystem: Environmental > Terrestrial > Soil > Temperate forest >... | reverse complement strand
ATAAGGTGCACGGCTGTTTTTACCGCGCCGCCAATTTGCCGTGGGCCGGATGCGTTGTGTTTTGCTTTGCGTGCATCGCGTTTTTGCTGCCGCCATTTTTGCAAAGCCGCTTTTCTTGCTTTTCCTTTTAAGCCCTTAACCACTTCTGCACGGGGCTTTATAGTTATGGTTGAATCGTTAGCAGGTTTACCTACATCGCCAGGGTTGGTATTGCCAGCATCGGTTGGTGTTTTAGGCGCCAGCGCCGCTGCAAGAAATTTTGATTTGCTGTATAGTTTTGTAAAATCAAACTGGCCGTTAAAATCGTTACCCTGGCTGTTTTCAATAGTATTACCAAGGTTTAGCGCCAGCAGGCTTGCCCCTATCCAGTTATACGTTGTTGTATAGCTGTACCGTGCCTGTATCCAGTCAGTAAGCGGAAACTTGGCAAGCGGCAGGGCATAACTTAAAATAGTTTTCTGCTGGTACATGGTGTTTCTGCCACCATTAAAAAAGTTGCGGTTTACGGTATCGCGTTTTGCTTTGGTGTTAATAAGCCCGTATGGCATATCAACGGTTGCATTATTAATAGCGCTGAAATCGAAGTTGAGGCTTTTTGTAAGGTCCCATTTAAAATTATAGTACCGGTCGAAAGTAAAGAGGTTATTGTATGACGAGTCAACCTGCTGCACTTTAAAGCTGTCGTATATATTTATAAGCCGGGGTATATACAAACCGGTTTGCTTATTTATATCGGCCCTGAAACCAATGAGTGAAGGGGTTAGGTTAAAGTTGAAATCTTTAATAAGCGAGAACCATTGCGATTTTGACTTGATGATCTTCTTAAAAGGTTCAATAAATTTTTGTTGCCCGTTATAGGTATAACCAAAACCACCGCGCTGTTTTGTAATTTGGTTACGTGTAATAGTTGGGTTTGATTGTAAAAAGCTTGTATATGAGTAGCTGAAATCAAAATTGCTAATGCTCCAGAGCTTTGGCTTTTTACCATTTACACCAAACCGCATATTGGTAAGGTTTATGGTTTTTATGGTAGTTTGGTCAATACCCGCGGCCCTTACCGAATCTACCATCTTACCTGCTGTGGCCAGTTTATATTTATACAGCACATCCTGGTCAAAGGCATCATACTGAGGGGTTAAAATTGTGCGGTCTATGCTTGCATAAAGCGGTATGGAAATGCCTGCTTTTTTGGGAAGCATTTTACCTGCATCAATATTTATGGCACCATCAAATTGCAGCATATCGTTAAAGGCACGCTGGTTCACCTGCTGCTCAATGGTTCCCCAGCCATGCGTATACGTATTTGCGGATAGCGACATGGTGCCAAGATCGGCCAGTTGCATATCTACCCTGCCCAGCGCAGCCCAGCCACCCTGTTCATCAATCTGAGATAAACGCAGTTCATCAACCCATACCTCTGCATTAACAGCAATATTTGTTGTTTTTGCGTTTTCTATCCCAATCAATATACCCTGTACTTCAGCAAGGTTGGGATTGCCTATTACAGCATAAGTTTTGGGGCCGTTGCCCGCCAGTTCCCTGTAAATTTTTGAGATGTTCTGGCCCGATATGGCATCACGCCGCAGCTTTAACTGCACAAGGTCCTGCAAAGCAAAATCAAGATTGTTATCTGTCGGCCAAATCTGGTCAGCCGTAGCCGTTGAATTTGGCAGCGTAACTTTTAAAGGTATGCGTACCTCGTAGTAATTGGTTAAAAAATCCTGCCCTATACGTATAACAGCATACAGGTCGCCATCATTAATAGCAGGCTGGTTTAATATTGATTCAGCATGAACGAACATTGATAACTCACCGTAGCGGCGCAGGTCAAGGTTAAGTGTTTTGAACACAGCCCTTGCATCGCCTTTGGCAAGGTTGTGTACACGCAGGCTCATTGACTGCTCGTTCTGCAACAGGTTCACGCCGTTGTTGCTTAGTATCTGCACACGCTCAATGCCGGGTGGTATTTTGTATGGAATAGGTGTTCTGCTGCTGTTTTCTTCCACGTTTACTGAAAGAACGTCGAAAGAAGTTGGCGAGTTTGCAGGGATTGGTGTGTAAGACCCGGTTGTATCAAGATTGTAAGTAAATGTTCTCCATTGGTTGCGTACCAGGTTTAAAGTTGCAAAACGCATTACCACCGAGTCTTCAAAACCCGTAAGGTACATACGGATAAAGCGGATAGATTTAAAATCGGGTATGTTGCCTATTTTGCCTGTAAATTCTTTAATTGGCACCCTGAACAGGTACCAGTTTTCAGGCGCTGACGTTCCATTGGCAAGATGCGGTGTAATAACCCGCTGGTCAGTTATATACTTGCTTAACCCTACACCCATGCCCGGCTTAAGGTCTATTGCATATTCGTAATATTCTTCAGTTTCGTTAAGTGTGTTGTCATGGTCAAGGTCTTCATTATCCGGGTACAGCGTAGCTGCCGGTGAAAACTGGGAGGTATTATCAGCAACCGGTGAATTGCCCTGCGGGTTATTGTAATCTTTATACCGGCCAAGTATACCAGTTTTTGCGGCATCGTAACTGGCATCACGGTACCATTTATAGTTGTCGTTTGAGGGGTCGTTGAAGGCCTTTTGATAAAATAGTGACGTGGTGCCAAAATTACCAGCAACCTGGTTTAAATAATTACTGCGTTTGGTGCGTTCACCATTATCGTCAAGCCCGTCAAAACCCACATCCTGGAACACGCGGTCGGCGGGGTTATTACTAAATGCCTGTGTTATTTGTATCGGGTTTGTCGGCGCTTTGCCCCAGGTGGTTGTACTGTCAATGGCAGCCGGCTGGCTTGGCGTACTTAACCCGTTCTCGTAAAACCTTCTGCCGTCCTTCAAAATATCCTCACTTACATTACCAAGGTTTATATACAGCTTACCGCCTGAACTGCCGGGGTTTTTAATAAAAGGGTCCTGCACCCAAAACTCAAGAAATTCAATATTACCTGTTTCAAAATCGGTTTGGTCAAGGCTGCGCATTATACCCCCAAACTTGGTTTTGGGAAACCTAAACCGGCCATTGGCATCAATATCGTTTTTGCTAACATCAAAGTTATAAGGCCCGCGTTCAGTGGGGTAATAAGCAAGGTCGAATGTTGAGGTTAAAACATCAGTGATGTTTGTTGTTCTCTGTGGAAACAGTTCATTTGTGCTCACTGCACGCACCCTCGGGTCACTCAATTCATTATGATTATCGCGCAGCGGGTTTTGTGTGCTGGTTTTATCCTGTAATATCGGTTCAATATTATACCACGCAAGTTTTGCCCTGTTATAACCATAGGCCACGGAATCCTGCAGGGTTGCTTCGGGAAACAGGTTATTGCCCGCCGGCGTTGATGCCAACGCCCACGAAACAAATGGAAACCTGAGGTCAACACTGCTGCTGCTTCCTTCAAAATCGTCTATATATATCAGCCCGTTTCCACCAGTACCTATTTGCGGTGCGTGGCCAGGTTTAAGCGCAGCAAATTCGCCATAGGCATTTATGGTGCTCGGCGCAGTAGTGGTATAAAAAGGAAGTTTATCAAGCAACCTTGTAAGGCCCGGCAAGGTTGAGCGATAGTTAAAATCAAGGCCGTACATGGTATTACGTATAGGGTCTTCACCATAATCCTCTTTGGTAAAAAACGGCCGCTCGCTCAGCCGCTCCATAGTAGCGCCAAGCGATAGCTTTTTGTTCACGGTATAATCCGCGCGCAAACCAAAAAAGCTTCGCTGCTGTATACCAAAGCTGGCATTGTTTTCAAATTGCACATTAACCGGCACACCGCTGTTTAGTATAGCCTGGTTAATAACTTTCAGCGTACCTAAGTTGTAATCAATTAAATAGTCCTGGTTCTCAATTAATGGCTGACCTCCCGCCGTTACGGTTACTGAGCCCGGTGGAATATTAAACCCGCCCAAATACACTTCAGAATTAGAGGCGCCTTTCACCGTGCCCTGTACAATATAGTGGTCAAGGTTGGCATAGGTTTGCGCTATGGCTTTAATAGAATCGTATAACTGGTTGTAGATATATTTATCCCTTAGTGAAGGGTCTGTACCGGCAAATGCCAGTGTATCAAGGTCGCGGCCAAAAGGCTGCAGGAGCGGAAAGATTATTTTACCCTGCTGGGAAAGCACGGTAAAACTATCCACATAGTCAAACTGCCCATCCGGTTGCGGGTCATTCCGATAATTCAGCCTGTCTAAGTTAAGAATAGAAATAAGTGATTTTCCTGTTACCGCAGGGCTGCTCTCGGGCAGGTACCTTTTTGTGCCGCCACTGGGTTCCTGGTACAGTATGTTTACATTAAACCCATCCTGCTGCAGGCTGGTAACATCCAGTGAGTAGATGTTCTTCATCATCAATTGCCACAACGGCAACAATGGGCGCTGCGAGGTAGCTTTCAGTAATTTAAGGAACAGTACTTTTTGCACGCCGCTTGTTGAATCTACCGTAACATCCTGCGAAAATTCACCCACCTGGAAGGTGCGGCCATTGTAAGTGTACTGGTAAGCTACTGCCAGCACGTCGTTTGGCTGCAGCTGCTGCCTAAGGCACAAAAAGCCCACTTTTGGGTTAAAATAATATTCGCTGGGGTCAAGTTTGCGGGCAAAGGTTTTTTCGTAATCGTCCACCGGGTTTAAACCTCTTTGCAAAAGCACGGTATTAACAAAAGTGGGGTCGCGGTTTGCCTTGCCGCCAGCCAAAAAATTATAAATGTCGTTGCTGCCGTTATCCGGCAGGTTGCTGTTGGTAAGGGCGGCATGTATATTTGGGTTATAGGGTGCGTTTTCAGCCAAATCCATAAGGCCCACAATTGCCCTTGTGTTGGTAACCGTACCGGTACGGTTTGTAACCCAAACTTCAAGCCGTAATATTTGCACCTGGCTGTTTATTACAGGCAGGTTGGCCATTGCCTTGTTATAATTGTTCCTAAAGTACTGGGCTAATAAAAAGTTTCTGTTCTCATCATAATCATCCAGCTTTTTATTTATCTGCTGGCTTAAACCGCCGCCCTGCAGGGTAACCGACTGCCGCTGTGAGCGCTGGTTGGCAATAGCGGTTGTAACGGTAAGCTTGCCAAACTGCAGTTTGGTTTTTATACCAAAAAGGCTTTGCACGCTCGACATCAACGTGCCCTTTGTTTGAAAAGAGATATTACCCGCCTCAACCGATTTTATCAGTTCGTCATCCATGCCCTTATAGTCAAGCTTCAGTTGGTTCTCATAATCAAAATTGGCCTGTGTATTATAGCTAATGGGCAGCTTCAGCTTATCGCCAATGCTGGCCATTACATTTACGTTCGAGGTCATGTTAAAATCAAAGCCGCCGTTTTTACGTGCACGTTCAGGCAGGGTTGGGTTTTCAACATTTTGGCCGGTATATCCCAATTTAAGGTTAACCTCGCCCTGCGGTTTTATGTCAACCTTTAAACCGTTGGGGCCAACGCCAAAAATTCTGTCAAACAGCTTCGTATACACGTGTGGCTTTGGCCGCAGCGTATTTCGGTTTAATGTATTTAAAGCCTGTGCGCGCTGGTTAAAATAATCGTCCTCAGCAATTTGCGACTGCAGTTTCCAAAACTCTTCAAATGTCAGCGATGTGGGGGTCCTGTAAACAGTGTTGCCTATTTTTTCAATTATAATGTACTGCTTTGTAACGGGGTCGTACTCAATGGTTTGCTTAATAAGCGAAGTATCGTTAAGGTTAAACGGGTTATGGCTTTGCCAGCTAAAGCGGTCGCCGCGCCTGTCCTGCAGGGGGTAGCGCAATGTATCGCCTTTTGACGCAGTTGGCGTCTTTTGTGCATACACAGTGTTGCCTGCAAGCAAAGCCACAAATAGAATAATAAATGAAACGCGGATACCCAATTTACGTTAGCAATGGTTAAGTAAAGGTTACGTCGATAGCTATAGGTTTTTGAGTGCTGTTTTAATTAATTCCTCCAGGGTAATATTATCTGTTTTTTGTACTTTTTTTATAGCTGCTTCAGCAACCGGTTTCGCAATGCCCAATGCCATTAGCGCGTTTACCGCATCCTGCTCGGGCGTTACAAACGCACCACCCGAAGGTATATTGCCGCTGCCACCTATCTTTCCCACTTTATCTTTCAGTTCAAGTATAAGGCGCTCTGCTGTTTTACGGCCAATGCCTTTTATACTTTCAAGCAGTTTGGCGTTGCCCTGCAGGATGGCTTTTACAATTTCGTCCGGCTTCATTCCCGACAGCATCATGCGTGCCGTGACGGCGCCAACACCCGAAACACTGATAAGCTGTAAAAACAGGTCTTTTTCCTCTTGCTCAAAAAAACCAAACAGCGTTTGGGCATTTTCGGTTATGTGCAGGTAAGTAAGCAATTGCCCGGTTGCACTGTTGCTTATATGCGAATAAGTGTTAAGGCTTATCTGCAGCTCATATCCAACCCCGTTAACATCCACTATAACCTGTGCAGGCGACTTGCGTACAAAATTACCTCTTACAAATGCTATCATAACTGCCGTTAGCCAAAAATATGGTTTTCAGGCAAATAAAGAAGGAATTGCAGATGATTTATTTGAAGGAGCGGCGATTTAGTTAAACGGTAATGGCAGGTGAAAAAATTTAATCACTTTTTTAGCGGACAAAACAGTGTTTTTTATATATAGTATTAGCGGGTTGCAAATGTTTTTTTAGCATGGGTAAAAGGCAAAAAGGGCTGGCAGGGTAACCGGGGTAACTAAGACATGTTATTTTTTTATAATTCAGTGTAATATTTTTATAATTAAATGATAATCAAAAAGTTGTGCATTTTTGCATTCCTCCTTTTTCCTCCCTTTTTCCTCCGCGATTTGTCCAATACCGGCGAAAAAGGTACGGGACGAAATATACCCGGGGATTTGGCGAACGCATGAAAATTATGCATAAATATGCTAACACGCCTTTATGCACAACGGCAACACGTTATTGTGCGGGCATAATGGTTTTGTAGTATGTTTTATGATTTTCAACCTATTTTTGCCCACTTAAATACAACAGATGGGTAAAATTACAGCAGCCATTACCGCAGTGGGCGGCTATGTTCCAGACTATATATTAACAAATAAGGAGCTGGAAAAAATGGTTGAAACAAATGATGAGTGGATACGCACGAGGACGGGTATTGAGGAAAGAAGGATATTAAAAGGCGAAGGCAAAGGCAGCAGCGATATGGCCGTACCCGCTATTGAAGAAATACTGCGTAAAAAGAACCTGGACCCAAAGGAAATTGAATGCATTATTTGCTGCACCGTAACGCCTGATATGGTTTTTCCGGCCACAGCCAACATTATCTCCGATAAAATTGGCGCTACCAATGCCTGGGGCTTTGACCTTAGCGCAGCGTGCAGCGGTTTTTTATATGGTCTTTCAACAGGCTCAAGCTTTATTGAGAGCGGGCGTTATAAAAAAGTAATTGTAGTGGGCGTTGATAAGATGAGTGCTATTATTGATTACACTGACCGTAACACCTGCATATTGTTTGGCGACGGCGCCGGCGCTGTTCTGCTTGAACCAAACGAAGAAGGTTTGGGCATACAGGACAGCATATTAAAAAGTGATGGCAGCGGCCGGCCTTACCTGCACATGAAGGCAGGCGGCTCATTGAAGCCAGCCAGCATTGAAACCGTTACCGCTAAGGAGCATTATGCCTTCCAGGAAGGGAAAACCGTATTTAAGTTTGCGGTGGTAGGTATGGCCGATGTAAGCGCTGAAATAATGGAGCGTAACAATCTTACAGCCGACGATGTTGCCTGGCTGGTGCCACATCAGGCCAACCTTAGAATAATTGATGCTACCGCCAAACGCATGGGCGTATCAACCGATAAAGTGATGATAAATATTCATAAGTACGGCAACACCACAAGTGGCACCATACCGCTTTGCCTGTGGGAATGGCAAAACCAGCTAAAAAAAGGTGATAATCTTATACTCGCTGCGTTTGGTGGTGGGTTTACCTGGGGCGCAACATGGATTAAGTGGGCGTATTAGGTAATTTGAGGATGTGCTAATTTGAAAATTTGAAAATGTTTGGTGCGAATAAGATTGCAGTTATCAAATGTAAACTTCGCTTGGGTTATTTTCAAAGCGACACGTCTTCTGATTGTCTTCTATTCTCAAATTTTCAAATTACCTAATTTTCAAATTACCATGACAATAGAGCAAATTAAAGTTTTACGGGACCGCGTTAGCGTTCTAAGGAGGTTTCTTTGACGTTGATAACCGTACGCAAAAAATAGATAACGACAGGCAACTCTCTCTCTCGCCGGGTTTTTGGGATGATAACGAACGCGCCACCGGCATAATGAAGGAAATTAAAACACACGAATACTGGCTTAAATTATATAAGCAGGTTGAAAGTGCTGTGGACGATTTTGTAGTACTGTTCGAGTTTTGGAAGGGTGGTGACGCCACCGAAGAAGAAACACGGCTGGCTTACAATAATGCCCTGCAGCTAATTGAGGACGCTGAATTCAAAAGCACCCTCAACCAGCCAGAAGACGAATTACCGGGTGTATTACAAATAAACCCCGGTGCTGGTGGTACTGAAAGCCAGGACTGGGCCGAAATGCTGTTGCGCATGTACCGTATGTATGGTGAAAAGCAGGGTTGGAAAGTTACTGAACTCGACTTCCAGGAAGGCGATGGTGCCGGTATTAAAACGGCTACGTTGCAATTTGACGGGCCTTTCGCTTATGGCTTTTTAAAAGCCGAAAGCGGGGTGCACCGGTTAGTGCGTATTTCGCCATTTGACAGTAATGCCCGCAGGCATACCTCGTTCGCCAGCGTGTTTGTTTACCCGCTTATTGATGACAGCATTGAGATTGAGGTAAAGCCCGATGAACTGGAATGGGAGTTTTACCGAAGCGGTGGTAAAGGCGGCCAAAATGTAAACAAGGTGGAAACTGCTGTACGGTTAAAACATATACCATCGGGCATTATTGTGGAGTGCCAGCAAAGCCGCACACAAGGTGAGAACCGTGAGCTTGCTTTAAAAATGCTTAAAAGCCGTTTGTACGAAGAGGAGTTGCGTAAACGCGAAGAGGCCAAAAACGTTACCAACGCCAGTAAGAAAAAAATAGAATGGGGCAGCCAGATACGCAGCTACGTTTTTCATCCTTATAAAATGATAAAAGATCACCGCACCGATTATGAAGTGGGCAATGTGCAGCCTGTTATGGATGGCGAGCTGGACGGCTTTATAAAAGCCTATTTGATGATGGAGAAAGAGAGCGAATAGTTGATTGGCAAGGGAGAAGTTGATTGGTAAAAGCCAGTTGATTGGTAGGAAAATTGGATCAATAAGAAAAGTTAACAGGCATGAATATGATCAAAAACAGCCATTTGAACCGGGTGTAAAATATGTTGTAACTTTAGGATATGGCAGAACAAAAAGCAAAACCCATATTTGAACGCCGCATTTTTTGGGATGTTGATTTTGATAAGATCGATTATGACGCAAAATACCGTTTTGTAGTTGAAAGGGTTTTTGAGCGCGGCGATGTGGAGGATATAAGGCAGTGCAGGCGATATTATGGTGATGAACTGATAACACAAGTGTTGTTGAATGCAAAGTTTTTACCCGAACACAGACTGCACCTGGCCGCTGCGGTAATTGATAAACCTGTTGAACAATTCAGATGCTACACACTCAGACAGTTGAACCCGGGACTTTATCCGTATTAAAAAAACTGATGAAAATTCCCGAGTTGGGGAAATTTTCTTTGGTTGGTGGTACAGCCCTCGCTCTAAAATTTGGTCACCGCAAATCAATTGATTTGGACTTATTCTCCCACGAAGACTTTACAAACAATCAAATCACAGATATTTTAAGAAGAGTTTTTACAGATTACCGCCTGGAGAGCAGCGCGGAGAAGTTTGGAGTATTTTGCTATATTGAAAATGTTAAGGTAGACATAGTTAAACATCCACACGCATTAATATCGGATATCGAAGAAACTGATGGAATTAGAATGTATGGCACCCCTGATATTATAGCAATGAAAATAAATGCTATAATGGGGCGTGGAAGAAAAAAAGACTTTTGGGATTTACACACCATATTTGAGCACTACTCTTTACCGGAAGTAATTGGCTTTTATGAGGCCAAATTTCACGAGCAACGGCTCTTGATAAGCATTCCAACAGTAATAACTTATTTTACCGATGCCGATGAAAGTGAAGAACCTGCAAGCTTAAAAGGCCAGACATGGAAACAGGTTAAAAAAGATATTGAAAAAAAAGTCCGTGACTATCTTAAATAATTACTACAGCAGCCGGAAATAATTTTTACCAGTCAACCATTCCTCCTGCCCTTCTCCACCAAATACTCCAGCCACAGCATTTTATTGTAGGTTGGGCAGTAGAAGTAATAATAAATATAGCTCCAGTTAAGGAATATCTTTTTTAAAGGTGTTGGGTATGGAAATGCTGCCCTTGCCTGGAAAAAAACAAAACTGTTTTGATTGCTTTCATCAAATTCCTGCAGGCTGTGCAGGTCAAGTTCAGGGGCTTTAGCGCCAAGCCGCAACAAAGATGTTCGCAGAATTATTTGATCCATTACATTATTGCAGGCAGTTAACAGGTAATTTATGTCGGCTATTAACTGGGGTTTGTATATCTCGAGTTCAGGAATAGAAAAAGCCCCCATCAGTCTGGTTAAATGGTACAGCAATATTGATGAATGCACATAATATGGTGATAAGAAAACAGGGTTGCTCATATAATCCCGGTTCTCAACCATTTCAGCCAACAGGTGCAATGTGGCACTGTCCTGTTTAACAAAGGGAAGCTTTTTATCAAACATAAAATACATTATGTTGCAGTGCACGGCAAAATCAAAATCAACGCTCATGCGGTCGCCCAGCCACGTGCTGTATGCGGGTATATCAGTATATTTTTTGCAGGTCGAAATAATGCGTTTGCCTTTGGTTATATTACTTAATGCAATCATGTGCTTTTTTAACACGTTGCAGGTGCTGTCATCGGTATCACTGCTCAGCAATATCATAACGGTATCATCTGCGTCCTCACCCTGACCAAATACCTGTTTAAGATATTGAAAGATGAAGGTGTGCGGCATAATAATATCGTTGGTGGCCCAAAAACCATAATAGGGGTTACCATACCTGTTTTTAAACAAAGGATACGATGCTGATGCACGTTTATAAACTGCCTCTGCAAGTAATTTATCCTCACCATCCAGGTGCGGAATAATATTGCGCAGACCAAAAGCAGTTACCGCTGTAAAAAAAATATTATTGTCGGGCTGGTAATTATGCGGGCCACCACCGCAGGCTCGATAGCCTTTAAACATGCCCGTATAAAACTCACCATCGTTTTGTTTGTATTGTGCGCTGTCTATTTGTTTTAAAAGGGTGTGTATGATGTAGGAATCTGTTTGCTGCGCACACAAACAGTTTAGGCCAATAAATAAAAATAATATGAAACCAAAAATGCGCATGCTTTACTTAAATTATAAATACTCTATTCATCTTCGCATCTTTGCGCCCGAAGTTTCGGGCTTTGTGCGAAACCTAACTCACGTCCATTTTGGCAGCATCCTTACGTATTTCAGCCAGCGCAGCAGGTTTATCTTCTTCTCCATATCAACAATCATATCCTTTCGTTCAAGCTGCCACCAGTCTATTTTTTTGTTCCCCATCTTCTTCTGCAGGCGCAAAAACTGGTCTATGGCCACCATGCTTCTTGCATTAATGGTATTCATAATAATGCAAAATTCTTTCTTGTCTTTTTCGCGGTATGGCAACGCCATAATGCGTCTGTTTTGCGCCTTAATTCTTTCAACAAACATTTTTCTGAAAGCCAAAAAATCATCGCAGGTATTTACAAGGGTGTAAATATTATCGCGAACATCTTTATACAGGTCAAAAATATCGTTGCCAAGCTGGTACAGGCTGCCTACATAAAATAAAACATCAAGCATATGCAGCGATGCAGCCACATCAAGGCATTGGTGATAGATGATAACTGATACCGCACCCTTGGTATGCGTAATGCGTTCCATCTCCGCTTTTGTAATAGATGGCTTTGTTTGTTTTATTGTTTCGGCCTGTATTTCAAGTACATTTTTGCTGGCTTCAATATATTCCTTTTTATGCGGAACATGCTCAAGCAGGTAGGTTTGAATTTCCTTAGCTACCCCGGCTGAAAAAGTGGTTGCATTATATTGTTGTGGTGTAAATGTAATAGCGTGTATGTCAGCAACGGGCAGCTTGTCAATATCAAACAGGTCATCGCCAACGGGCGTTAAAATGCCAAACAAGGTGGCCCGTTTGCGCTCATCGGCGGTTAATTGTTCCCCATACAATCTTTTATAGCTGCTGCATAAAAACGAGGTGATAAACAGACCGTAGTATTTTAAAATTTTACCGCGCTGTTCAGGCTGAAATGTTCCATGGTGCCGCTGTTCCAGTTCGTCAAGATACGGAATTAGAAAATCTTTATTAAATTGCTTTTGTGTTTGTATCTCTTTATAAACCCTTCGCGCTATGTTTATATAGGTTATTACGCTCATCCTGGCCGGTTACAAATTTTTCAAACGTACGGAAAAATTTGGAAAGCAGGATCATTAAACATCCGACGGCCTCAATATGCTATTGCAATGTTGTTTAAGCTATTCCCCGTTTTTTTCATAGTGGGTTTTTCTTATATCATCCTCGTCATCCATGTCAGCGCCTTGCAGCACTTTACGCCAGTCAATGCTGCGGTTATAACGCTTCATTGCCTGTTGCGGATCAAAAACCGATTTGGAAGGAAAAACAAGGTTGTATTGGGTAAAGTCAGGCTTATCAGTAAAAAAGTCCTGTAATAGGGAGGCGGTAGCATCATACTGGTTTACATAAGGCACATTAAGTATGTTATAGATGGTTTTTAAAATAGCGCCAAAATTTGCGTGCGTGTGGCTGGTATATCCATGTTTCACATAAGGGCCTGCCATCATCAAAACGCTTCTGTGCGCATCAATGTGGTCAACACCGCCCTGCGGATCATCCTCGGTAATTATCACAAGCATATTTTTCCAATATGGTGTGCGTGACAGAAAATGCAATATCCGGCCAACAGCCAGGTCGTTATCTGCCACGTAACTGTGGTAGTAAGGATCGCCATCTTCTGGCCTTGGGCTTGCGGTGTGGTCGTTTGGTACCTGCATGGTTACTAACTCGGGCATCTTCTCCTTACCGGTAAGCCATTTTTTTGTAAACTCCCTTTCAAATTGCTCCATCCTGAACTGGTCTGGTATGTTGGTATTAAAACCTGCATAATCGTGGCTCGTCTTTGGCCATAAAGCCTTTTGCATGGGCACCATAACGCCATGTGCAGCGCCCGTTGCGGTATCAAGCCACTCTTCGCGCACATGCGCAGTTTCATTGGCCTCTCCAAAATTGTAAAATGATACTTGGCTTCGGTCAAGCGCTTCCCACAATCCACCCCGCTCTCCATAATCTTCCGGGTCCATACTGCCTGTTGAGCCGGGTTGTCTTCTGCCGGGCGCTTTTGAAAATATCATCGAGGTTGCATCGGCGCTTGAATTTGTTTCCACCCACTCGTTTGGTATAACACCCATCATCCAGTGGTGGCCGTGGATAGATGCATCGCTGTCGCAGTAAAAGTTGTCGTCAAACGCAAATTGTTTAGCAACTTTTAGGTGGTTTGGCGCCACATTTACTTTTACCAGCGTTTTATCTTTATAATGAATATTTACACCAATACCAAACCGCGCAATGGTTGAATCGCCAATGCCTGATGATAGCTGCCCGAACATTTCATCATAGCTCCTGTTCTCCTTAGTTATGTATACTATATACTTTATGGGGCTTTGCCTTATACCAGGGGTTGGTGGCAGCGGGTTTTTGCCATCATCCTCAACAGCCTGTTTTACAAAAGTATTGGCAATACATTGCTTTGTATAGGTCGCCAATTGTTCAGCACCGGGCATCGCAATCTTCTGAAAGGTACCTAACTGAATATCACCAATATACGTGCCCTGCACCGGAACAATAAAATGGTAACCGCCATTAGGCCCGGCGCCATAACCCCTGCAAGTAATTACATACATTTCTTTTTCATCGCCGCTAAGCTGTACCCTTGCCGGGCCCCAGCCTGTTGGTATAAGCCCCTTTGTTGCGTGCGTTGTAACATCAATAACCGCAACTGCATTAAAACCAAGCAGGGTTACATACAGGGTTTTTTCGTCTTTGCTCAGGGTAATGCCAAATGGCAGCAGGCCGCGGTAATGGTCAATTAGGCTATCAACCTTTACGGGTATATGGCCAATAATTTTATGGTTACGGTAATCAATAACAGATATATTGTCGTTTGTAGCATTACTTACGTAAGCGTAGCGGCTGCCCACTGCTATTGAGTTTGGGCTTGCGCCGCCAACCACCTCAGCGCCCTCAACCATCTGGCCGATCTGGTGGCCGGGCTTATATTTGTCAATTACTGTATTGGTTTTTAAATCAATGGTGTACACACTCATGGCCTCTTTTGCAAGCGGGCTGCCCACACCAGGTATTTTTCTCCCCTGCCACATATAACCGTTTATTGATTGTGGCGTGTTGTCACCGTAGGGGTGAAAAGGTATCATCAAACTGTCGTAATTCTGCGGCGTTGCACCGGTTATTACAGGGTAACTGTACATGCCCACATTGGCAACAAAAGCAATGGAATGGTCGGGACTAAGCGCCAAACCAAAAGGTAACCTGCCCGTGGGTATCGACGCTGTTATTTTTTTGGTGTTAATATCAATCCTAACCATACGATAGTTTGCCCTGTCAAGCACCAGCAGCTCATGGTTGTCGTCATTCAGCACCAGGTCTGATGTAAAACTATCTTCAAAATCTGTGGTATCCACTTTGCCGTTTAGTGAAATAGAGTCAAGACGTTTCATGTCTTCAATATCATACACAATCACGGCCCCATTATCACCACCACTCAGGTACACTGTTTTACTGTCCCGTGCAAAGGCCACCCCCAAAAAACTCCCGCTGGATAATGGCGAGGGTATTTTGTCATTATAGCTTGGTACGCGCGTGTTTTGCAACGTCGAATTTTTAATTATGGTGAATACGCCATTATGAAGCGTAATGGTAGTGACGCCATCGGGCGAAACAGCCATTCCAAAAGGGTCGTGCGTTATTTGTATGGTTTCGCCAGCAGGTGTTGCCATACGGCCGCTTGGTAAAACACTTGTGTGATTTTTCAGATCAATATGGGTATAAGAATCTTTACCTGGTACAGTTAGTATATTATATGTTTTTTGGGCATTTGCCTCAGCAATGGTTAAAATAAAAAAAGCGTAACAACAGGCCTTTATAAATGGTTGCATGTATTAATAATTGGGCCGTAAATGTACCATAAGCCTTTGTTTTTTCTATGTTGGTTACAATTAGTTAATGTTGGTATGTTGTAATTTGCGGATATGTCGTTTTGCTATCGGTAGTAGCAGCTACGTGTACCTTAAGTTAGCTGAAACAAATGTTGAGTACCCGTGGCCGCTGTGCTTATCTGCATCCGGTCATAAATTTTAAAGACGTGCATTTTTTTAGTTTGAACATTGCGCTATGGAACAGAATAATATTATAACGTTTTTATTTGGTAAAATCCCAATCAATCAAAAAAATGCATAACTTTAAGCAATCCTAATTGCTTTATGTCTCCCCAAAGTCAGCTTAAAACCAAAATCGCGGTTGTCGATGACCATGAGTTATTCCGTAAAGGCCTTATCGCATTGATAAATATGTTTGAAAACACATATACCGTTATGTTTGAAGCCTCAAACGGCCTGGATTTTCAAAAAAAAATATCGTTCAATAATTTACCCGATATAGCCTTGGTTGATATAAACATGCCCGGCGCAAATGGCTTTGAAACAGTGGGCTGGATCAACAAACACTGCCCCGGCATTAACGTGCTTGTTATTAGTATGATTGAAAAAGAGGAAACAATTATACGCATGCTTAAATTAGGTGTTAAAGGATATTTAAGCAAAGATATTGAGCCATCAGAACTAAAGAAAGCGATGGACGCCATTACAACACACGGCTATTATTATACTGATTTTATTACAGGCAAGTTGATACATTCAATTTTACGCGATAATGGCAATGACGTTGAACTAAGCAACCGCGAAAGAGAATTTTTACAATTCTCATGTACCGAATTAACGTACAAGGAAATTGCCGAAAAAATGTTTTTGAGCCCACGCACAATTGATGGCTACCGCGAAGCGCTGTTTGAAAAGCTTGGCGCTAAAAGCCGCACTGGGCTTGCGTTATACGCTGTACGCAATGGTATGGTTACTCTTTAATTTTACCGGTAATGGTAATGCATGTGCCCTTACCCGGCTCAGAGTCCAGCGTAAATTTCCATTTAATTTCCTCGCAGCGCCGCTGCATATTTTTCAGGCCGTTACCACTGCCTCCCGTTGTAATTTTTACTGCCCCATCTTCTTTATCAATGCCCTTTCCGTCGTCTGCAATTGAAACCATTATTTGCTTATTAATTTTTTTGGTCCGCAGCGTTATGTTTTTACAGCCGGCATATTTAATGCAATTATTAATAGCCTCTTTAATTACCAGGTAAACATTTTGCTTTTCCTGGCCATGCAGTTTATAGGAAATGATTGCAGGGTCAATATTTGTTTGCAATGCGCTGCCGGCAACTGCTGATAACGGTTGTGAAAAAGCATTGATGCGTGAAAAGATGCTGTGTATGGTTTCAGGTTCTTTGTCCATGATCCATATAATATCCCTTACACTTGTTATGGCATTTTGCACACCTTCTTTTATTCGCGGCAGGTATTCGCCCTGGTTTTGCTGCATCATCGCCATTTTGGTAAAAAGGTTCACGCTGTTAAGCGTACTGCCAATATCATCGTGCAGGTCGCCGCTAAGCTTTTGTCTTATCCTTTCAACCTTTAAAATTTGTTTTACTCGGTAGCGGTACAAGGCATATAGCAACCCTGCAACAACAGCTATAATAGCTAATTTAAACAGCCATGTTTGGTACCATTTGGGTAAAAAAACAAGCTGCAGTTCTTTTACCGGGCTCCAAACTCCATCCTCATTGGCTGCTTTTACCTGCAGGGTGTAGGTGCCGGGGTCTAGCCTGAACGATTGGATGAATGTTTGGGTAGTGTAGCTCCAGTTCTTTTCCTTTTCCGCAATCCTGTACGCAATTTTTACTTTATCAGGAGCTGAAAAATTGATAGCTGAAAAATTTACAATAACCTGTGTTACATACTCAGGTATAGGCAGCCTGGCTATATTTATATTAAGTGTATCTTTTTTTGAATCCTGCGATTGGGTTGTTATTGTTGAAAATGTTACTTGAGGCGGTATTGGGTTGCTTTTTAATTTTGTAATATCAATCTGCGTAAACCCATTAATGCCGCCTAAATAAACAAAATTACTGTACATCTCGCCACTTGCCTCTTCAAAGCTGTTTGAGTGCAAGCCGTCTTCAACCGTGAAGGTTTTAATAAACCCTGTGTTTTTGTTTAAAACAGCCAGGCCATTATTAGATGACGTGATAATAAGGCTATCATTTATATTGAATATTTTATACAGCCCGAGATTTTTCAGCCCGTTAGTTACATCATAAATTTTTTGTATGGCTAAATCTTTGCTGAGTTTAACAATGCCTGTGCCATAACTTGCAAGCCAGTACTGGTTGTTGCTTTCACACACATCCATATTTATTGTGAGCGGCAGTTTTTTGGCACTATTATACAAAGACAGGTGTTTAATGGTATTATCAAAGTAGTTATATATTGAAACCGCATTATCGCACACAATCCATAGCCTGTCTTGTTTGTCGACATAAAGGCGGTTTACGTCGTCATTCTTTAATGATACCCGGCCAGATTTTGTACTTATAGCTATAATATTATGCGAAACTGTGTTCCATATATAAACGCCACCTTTGTTTTCGCTTGCCATAAACATAACAGAATCACCCAACCTTGCCGCGGCCATAAAGGATTTGCTGGATATGTCGCTCAGTTCGGGGAATACAGATAAAATATCAATGGGTTTAAAATCTTTATTAAACAATTGCATGCCTTTATTAACTGCAGACCCAATAAAATAGCCGTTTTTAACAGGAAAAACGGTGTAATAGAAATCGGCTACAGGAAATTTTTTTATAATAGCAGTATAAGGATTGACTGCGTAAAGGCCATCGTCGCCACAGACATATAGCAGCGTATCACATACACGGTATATGGTAACCGCATGGGCTATTTTTATATTTGTTTCATTGAACGAGGTGTAATAAGGCACAAACGGCGAGTGTATGTTTTTTATCAAGCCTACACCATATTGAGAGCCAATCCAAATATTTTGGTCATCAAAATAAATATCGTTTGTAAGTGTAAGCCACGAGCGGTTTTCGTAATCGTCGGCTAATAAAATGGGGTTGCATTCCCCGGTAATTAAATTAACTTTTGTAAATTGATGGAAGCCTGTAATAACAGCAATAGAATCTTTAATACTTATACAGTGCAATTGTGTGCCTGCAAAATAGCCGGTATTGCCAAAAGGCATACTGCTTAAGCTAACCGGTAAAAAAGTTTGCGTGTTAATTATTTTAAGGCCATTGGTACTAGTAACAAATAAATATTGTTTATAAAATGCATAGTTTGTAAAGGTTGCAGAAGTGTCTTTTTTTAATGAGGGTATAAAACCAAGTTGTTTAAACAAGCTGTCTGTAACCAGGATGCCGCAACCGGAGAATAAAAACCAGAAATGAGACTTGTTGTCAACAATAATGCGCTCCAGCTCACCGTTTTTGCTATTAAGCCTTTCTGCCAGGCTAAAAAAAGAATCTGTTTTACCCGTTTTTTTATTAAACAATGTTACCACCCCTTCATTGGTGCCTATAACCAGGTATTTGGGCGTTTCCGTAAAACATTTAAACCAGTGCGTGGTATCGCCACCGGGTGAGCGGTGTATATTATATCTCTCTAAAACATTGCACGTAACAGGGTCTATTTTATTTATGCCGCCATAAGTTGAAAGTGCCCAAAGGTATTTACCTGTAATGTCATTTTTCAGGTCAAAAAAATCTATGCCAAGTAGTTTCTTATTGTCATCCGCGCTATATGAGTTAAGGTTTATAAACGAGCGGCCATCAAACCTGCTAATGCCATCCTGGGTGGCAAACCACATAAAACCAAAATTATCCTTAATAACCCTGCGCGCCATAATACCAGTTAACCCGTCCTTGATCTCCAGTTTGGTGACAGGTAAAAAAATATTGTTTTGCGCAAAAGATTTATTGCTGATTATAGTAGAAAAGCCAATAAAAAACAATATCTTGAAGAAACAACAATAAACCTTTATGGAAGACGGTAAGATATACACCTGGACTTTTTCTGCCATAGTAATGTTAGATAGGGGTGAGGAATATGAAAACGTATTTTGTCAATGGGAAGCGTATAAAGAATTTGAAAACTCAATAATCTCTATAGCAAATCCAAGTAAAAATATAATTTTTTTTATTTACCTGTACGATAAAAAAGACAGGTATGTTTATATTAAGGAATCCTCAATTATTGATGGAAAATATTGCCTGGATATCATAGAACACTACCCACTCGCTGAATTCTATACTGACTGCCGCAAACACATATCAGCGTTCTTTAGGAAACATGTATCAAAAAAATTTGTAGATGAAAATGAACTCCACAGGAATTTTTTGATAACATGGGGCCATGCATCTGGTTTCGGTTTTTTTTCAACCGTGCATGATAATACCCAAGAGAGTGAATTACCGAGAAAAGTAAGGGTAAAACTTGAAAATTATAAAAGCGAGATAGGCCAATTTAAGCAGCATCTTCAAAAAATTCGCTTTCTTAAAGCGCAGTTATCTTTGACTGAAGGCCATATAGATATTAACAACTTGGTTGATGCTAATGATTTTTTTGCAAATACTGATACTAACTTTACTACAAGCGATAAAATAGCGCTCAAATCTTACGCCGGATTTTCCATTAAATGTTTAACTGCAAATGATTTGAAAGAAGCCATTGAAGATGGGTTTAAAGATGACGCATGTTTTTTTAAGGCTAAAAATGACGGTTCTATACCCAAAATTGATTACTTGATGTGCGTTTCATGTTTTACCCAGATGATTGAAACTGGAGATATCCTGAAAGATGTTATAAAAATAATGATAGCGCCGTTGACAACAATATCGTTCTATGGATACAATTACGAAGCCCTGTTTAAACTTATTAGTGAATCTCCTGAAGCGTGCGAAAAAAAAATTGCTGACAACCTTGTTAACAACTATTTAGCAAAATATTCAGCTAACAACATATACAAGTCAGTACAGAATAATGGGATTTTTAATGTTGAATACGCATGGTTAACTTCTTTTAATGTCGTATATCTTGAAAGGTATACAGCTATTAAACAAGGCATAAGAAAATTTTTTGATTTTGTACTGCAAAATGGTGACATTATTTTGTTTAATTTTTCAAAAGTTTCAGCAATTGACGGCCTGCGATTTGCAAGAAGGCGCTGTAGCGAAATTTCTTTTAATAGCGGGCTAAGAGGAAATACAGGAATAATTGAATTTAACAATTTGCTGATGAAGTTTTATGAATTATACGGTGCGGGTGATTTTACGACAGTAACACCGCTTGCGGATGACTTTAATACTATTACAAGTACTTATAGTAATCAAACCGGGCTTGGAGGAGAGCCGTTTATTTTATCACAATATTGCCCCGCGCATTACAATTATCATTATTATTCTAATCAAGGAGAAATTTTGACATTATCTGCTGGTTACTTTGGCCTTTTTTTGCCACTTGGATTAGATGCTCGTGAGGTGGTTACAAGGAGAATTTTAAAAAAAGAAAAAATTAATATTACTCTTTGGGATGAAATTAACTGGCGGAAACTAGTTGAACAACTAAACATGTAAACCCCATAGCAAAATGTAGTGTTATGGAGTTTACACATCATTTCTCGACCGAAGGTTCAGGCCTAAAATAGTTAAGATTGCCTCACAGCTTGAGCAGAACCACCAACTTTTCCGTCGGTATGTACGATTATCAAATTAACGTTTGCGCCATTTTGCTGAGTAAATTGTAATTGTGGCGTGGCAATTTTAAAAGTACCGGTGGCATCACTGTTAAATGGCAACCACACTTTGCCTCGAGATAGATTTGGAATATCGGTGGGCGCGTCAGTAATTGATGCTGTAGCGTTGTCAATCGTAAAACTAATATCTACTGTTACTATTGGGTTACCACCGCCCATCGGAGTGACAGCCGTAGCCTTTAAACTTTTAATAGTTAGATTTTGCGTACTAACTGTTCCTGACGTTGGTAGGCCCGTAAATAAAATTCCTTTTGCCATAATTTTTCTTTTAAAGTATATATTAATTCTCAGCATTCAAAGCTTTTGGCAAAGTATTTTTATATGCCGTTAGATTTGATCATTGAGGTTTACTGCACAAATCTATATTATAACAGTTACCCATTGTAACCGGAAAATCACCCCTTTTTATACCGTCTTTTTCTGCGTGCCATAAAATACCCTGGTCAATACGTGCTCTTAGGTTGGTAAACACACTTCCCCAACTTTCCGTAATTTTGCGCCTCTTATACACTAAAAAACTTAGATATGAGTTTAGGAACCTTTAGTTACCCGTTGCCTGCCAATGAGCCCGTATTGCAATACGCACCCGGTTCAGCAGAGAAAGCCGCTTTAAAGAAAACACTGACCGAATTAAAAAAGAAAACACTGGATATCCCCATGTATATCGGAGGCAAAGCGGTTAAAACAGGTAGCAAGGGTGCTATACACCCGCCACATGAAATTGCGCATACACTGGGGTTCTTTCATGCAGGGGAGGAAAAACATGTAAAGCAGGCTATTGATGCCGCCCTTAAAGCCAAAGATGCCTGGGCTGCCATGCCATGGGAAGAGCGGGCACATATATTTTTAAAAACGGCAGATTTGATGGCTACAAAATACCGTAGCTACATGAACGCCACCACTATGCTGGGGCAAAGCAAAAATGCTTACCAGGCTGAGATTGACAGCGCCTGTGAGCTGATTGATTTTTTACGGTTTAACGTACACTTTTTAAGCGAGATATATAAACAGCAACCTATATCATCACCCGGTATGCACAACCGTACGGAGTGGCGCCCTTTGGAAGGTTTTGTGCTGGCTATAACGCCTTTCAATTTTACAGCTATTGGCGGTAACCTGCCTACCAGTGCTGCAATGTGCGGCAACGTGGTTGTTTGGAAACCGGCACACACCCAAATTTATAGTGCACAAATGTTTATGCGCATTTTAAAAGAAGCCGGGTTGCCCGATGGTGTTATAAACCTCATATATGTAGAGGGCCCTGTGCTGGGCGATGTTTGCTTTAATCACCGCGATTTTGCCGGTATACATTTTACCGGCTCAACAGGTGTGTTCAACCAAATTTGGAAAACGATCGGCAACAATATTCACAATTACCGTACTTACCCGCGTATTGTAGGTGAAACGGGTGGTAAAGATTTTGTGCTGGTGCACAAAAGCGCCGATGCTGATGCAACGGTTGCAGCGCTTGCAAGGGGTGCATTTGAGTTCCAGGGCCAAAAATGTTCTGCCGCATCAAGGGCCTACCTGCCGTCAAACCTGGCCGATGAAATAAAGCAAAAGCTTGCCGCTGAACTAAAGACCATGAAGATGGGTAGTGTGGAAGACTTCAGCAACTTTATTAACGCTGTAATTGATGAAAAAAGTTTTGATAAGATCAGCAGCTACATAGCCAATGCAAAAAAAGATAAGAAAGCAAGTATATTGGTTGGGGGCAATTATGATAAAAGCGAAGGCTATTTTATTGAGCCTACAGTTATTGAAGCCAAAGACCCTAAGTATGTAACGCTGTGCGAGGAAATATTCGGACCGGTGCTTACAATATATGTTTATGATGCTGACAAATTTGAGGAAGTAATGGAGCTGGTTGACGGTACATCTCCTTATGCATTAACGGGCTCTATCATCGCACAGGACAGGTCGGCTGTTTTACAGGCTACCAACAGGCTGCGCAATGCTGCCGGTAACTTTTATATAAACGATAAACCAACCGGCGCCGTTGTAGGCCAGCAGCCTTTTGGCGGTGCAAGGGCAAGCGGCACCAATGATAAAGCAGGCAGCATGATAAACTTGTACCGCTGGCTTAGCGCAAGAACTGTTAAAGAAACATTTAACCCACCGGTTGATTACCGGTATGCTTTTTTGAGGGAAGAATAATGTTATTGCAGATTGTGATTAAAGCGAATAATGGCACGCAGATTTTCAGGATAGAAAGGATAGATAGGATTTAAAACCTTGAGTTAATAAAGTTGATTGAGTTATTTTTCAAGATAAAACAAGCCTTGTCTTGGGGCATCTCTCTCCGGGCGGAGAGAGACCGAGAGTGAGGCGAAACATAATTTTATGGCTTACCCAAATTTTGAATTAATAACAGCGCTGCGCAATACAGCCGGACGTTTACGCAATGGTGCGAACTACGCCTGGGGTAATCATGGTGCATGCAATTGTGGCAATCTTTTGCAAAGCGTTACCCATTTAAGTAAACAGGAAATATTACAGTATGCCCATACAGGAATTGGCGAATGGACAGAACTTGCGGAAGATTATTGCGGCATTACCGATGCACCCGTAAGCCTGCTCGTGCACAAATTAACAAACATAGGTTTAACGCCTGTAGACATTCACAACCTTGAATACCTGCAGGATAAACAGGTTTTACAAAACTTGCCCGGCGGCTTTCGCTGGTTAAAGCGTAATGTGCGCGAAGATGTGATTGTATACTTTGAAACATTTGCAAACCTGCTTGAGGATAAGCTGCTGGAAAACATAGAAATACCTACCGGCCTTTTTATGCAACAAGCCGCCACAGTTTAACTAAGTAAATGTTTGGTGTATGTGCCCCATAGGGGCAAAAGCTTTGTAGCAAGCACGATAAGCGAGTGTTCTTCCACGCCGTAGGTGTGGCACACCACGCTTTATTGCTAACAGGATAAGGAGCTCATGTAAGCGTTAATTTCGTTCCATTATCCCGAACTCACATTAAATCCGCAACGTAAACATCAAGAAATAAAATCGTTTCACACGATTTCACTTTGTGTGCAGAAGCAGTAATACGGCCTGGAAAACTTCATCCCCCATTTAGGGGTATGTTTTATACACGTTCATACTAAAACAAATTATCACGGTTTTTCAATCACATTTTTATCCATATTATTTGCCGTTACTACCGTATTTGAGTTTTCGTGTCGCGATTTTTTTATAATTTCCGGCCTTACCGCATTAATAGATATATTAAGATATATTACATAAAACCTAACATTTTGGATACAGCAGAACGCGCAGTAAAAGACTTATTGGGCAAACTACCGCAGCTAAAAAAGGAGATACAAAAAATTATAATCGGGCAGGATGATGTGCTGGATGAAATTTTAACGGCACTGCTGGCTGGTGGTCACTGCTTGCTGGAAGGTGTGCCCGGCCTTGCAAAAACTTTGATGGTAAAAACGTTAAGCCAGGCATTGCATTTAAGTTTCAGGCGCATACAATTTACACCAGATTTAATGCCTACAGATATAATCGGCACCGAAATACTGGAAGAAGACCATGTAACCGGCAAGCGCTTTTTTAAATTTAACAAGGGCCCTTTATTTGCGAATATTATTTTGGCTGATGAAATAAACCGCACACCGCCAAAAACACAAAGCGCGTTGCTGGAGGCTATGCAGGAGTTTGAAGTTACTTATGGCGGCCAAACCTACCCGCTTGACAGGCCGTTCTTCATTCTCGCCACACAAAACCCTATTGAACAGGCCGGTACCTACCCATTGCCCGAAGCGCAACTCGACAGGTTTTTATTGTATATAAAAATTGGTTACCCAACTGATAAGGAAGAAATACAGGTACTTACCTCTACCACGGGCAGCAAAAAGGCAACGGTTGAGCCTGTATTGGCCGCAGATGAGATAATACAAATGCAAAAGCTGGTGCGCGAGGTTAGTATTAGCGAAGATTTGATAACTTACGTGAGTAACCTTATTCGTGCTACGCGGCCAGATACCACAACCGTTAATTATGTAAAGGATTGGGTTCGCTGGGGTGCTGGGCCGCGTGCAGGGCAAAGCCTTATATTAACGGCCAAGGCAAGGGCGCTGTTTAAAGGAAGGTATGCCGTGTTGATGGAAGATCTTCACGCTATGGCCTACCCCGTTTTACGCCACCGGGTGTTGATGAATTTTAAAGCTGATGCGGAAAATATTATCGCCGATAACGTTACTGCCGAGCTGTTGAAAAATATACAGCGGCCAAAAACAGTTATACAATAAATGCCTGTAATATGAAAAAAATGCTCTCCTTCATCATTTTTATCATTGTCGCTGCACATGCTGTTGCATCTGTTGACTCAACAGCCATGTGGCAGCCTATCATCCCTAATAGGATACAGGAAAAATATACACCTGCAGGCCTGGAAGAATTCAGCGGGTTGCTTAACGACCATGTATATATAAACCTCGATAAGCGCTTATTAAAAATTGATTCAGGCATATTGCTTTCCGGCTTTGTGCACAGGCCCGGCTCTCAAACATGGATTGGGGAGCATGTAGGCAAGTTTTTGTTTTCAGCATCAAGAACGTATGCTTACACACACGATGCCAGGCTAAAAGCGCTGATGGATGATATGGTTCGCAAGTATATAGCCACGCAAATGCCTGATGGCTATATTGGTACCTACCTGTTAAAAGACCGCTGGACAGAATGGGATGTGTGGGCGCATAAATACGCAATTATTGGGCTGCTAAATTATTATTCCATCACCGGTAACAAAGCAGCGCTTGAAACGGCTAAACGGGCTGCAGACCTTATTTGCCGCACATTTGGTAACGGCTCCGGCCAGTTGGATTTAAATACACATGGCGAACATGTGGGCCTTGCGCCAGGCAGCATATTAGAGCCGATGGTTGATCTGTACCGCTATACCGGCGATAAAAAGTACCTGGCTTTTTGTCAATACATATTAAGCAATTGGGAAACGGCAACAGGCCCAAAACTATTTACCGCGCTGCAGCAATTTGGTGATGTTACAAAAGTGGGCGATGCAAAGGCCTATGAAATGCTTAGTTGCTTTGTTGGTATTTTAAAATACTACAAGTTAACCGGTGATGAAAAATATTTTAAGATACTGGAAACTGCCTGGCAGGATATTGTAAGCAAACGCCTGTATATAACCGGCACAGCAAGCGTGGGCGAGATTTTTACGCCAGACCACCAGCTACCCGCGGGTAACGATGTGCACATGGGCGAAGGTTGCGTTACAGTTACCTGGATACAGTTTAATGAGCAAATGCTGAAGATAACCGGAGAAATGAAATACGCTGAAGAAATTGAGAAGGCAGTATATAACCACCTGTTTGCTGCAGAGAATCCGGAAACAGGTTGCGTTAGTTATTACACTGCTCTACAGGGTGCAAAACCTTACCGTTGCGACCAAGGTTTTTCATGTTGTCTCTCAAGCGTGCCAAGGGGCATATCCCTTATACCGGGTGTTATTTGGGGCAAGGTTAATAAACAGTTCACAGTGCTGATGTATGAGCCTGGATTTGTAAAAGAAAATATTACCACTGATGATGGCGCTAACATAACGATGCAGCTTACAGCCTCATCCAGCTTTCCAAAAGAAGGTGAGGTGGTGTACACGGTAAAGCCTTCTCAGTCAAAAAAATTCACCCTTAATTTTCGCATTCCTTCATGGGCGGTTAATTACAGGCTTACCATAAATGGAACAAGCCAAAATATTACCGGTAATGATGAAGTAAGTATTAACCGCGTATGGCAGGCCGATGATAAAGTGGATGTGCAGTTTGATATGCCGTTGCAAATTATAAAAGGCGACCCCACGTATAAAGGTTTTGTTGCTTTTAAACGTGGCCCGCAGGTATTGGCTGTTGATTCGCTGCTTAATGTTGGGCGCAGCATAAATGTATCAGCCAATTTTACAGATGCTGGTAAGTTAACAGTTGAAGATGTCGCTATTAAACTGCCACGGTATTGGGTGGGCAGGCAGGCTTATTCGGTTAGCAGGGAAGATATTAAAAAGAAGGAAGTGCTGGTGCTGGTGCCGTTTGCAGATGCAGGTCAGCAGGCATCACCGTTACAGGTTTGGGTACCGGTGGAAGGCGGTGCAGTGGCGCATGCGGAAAATTGAGGTGTTAGAAGATAGTAGTTGATTGGTTGATTAGAAGGATAAGTATGCAGTCGCAATTTGCGACCGGATGGCTGGAATTAAATGAAAATCAACAAATTAGAGTTATGCAGTCACAAATTGTGATTGCATATTACAAGATGTCATCCCAGTTTGGGACGACACAATAAAGGGCAAGATAGTGTTCAACGTAAAGCTTTGTGATACAAAAAAGTGAAACTTTGAGGTCGCAAAATGCAACCTCAATGAGTAAATATTTAAAATTGACGGGCGAAGTGGAGATGCGATCACATAAAATGAATTCAAGTGTTGTTCGAAAAGAGAAGTCATTAAAAATTGGCATGTATGGGCATTGTCCCGCTTCGGTCTTCGTAAAACCTTCCCCTATGGGGGGAAGGCCGGGAAGGGGGCCGATTCTACTATGAGCCGTTTACTTGACCCCAAAATATTAATGACCATCAAAAACCTGCAATTGGCGGCTAAAACCACTATTGACGGTTTTATGCAGGGCATTAATAAAAGCAAGGTTAAGGGGCCGGGGCTTGAATTTAGCCAGTACCGCAGCTACCAGCCGGGGGACGACCTGCGCTGGCTTGATTGGAAAATGTATGCGCGCAGCGACAGGTATTATATACGTGAATCGGAGATTGAAACAAGTATATCCGTGAGGTTTGTAATTGATGCAAGCGCATCAATGAACCATGCTGACGGCGGCATAACAAAAATTGAATATGCTAAATACCTGGCTGCATCGCTCACCTATCTTGCTAACCAGCAAAACGATTCGGTGGGGTTGTATGTACTGCAGGATAACCAGCTATATGCGCTGCCCTCAAAAAAAGACCATCAGCATTTTTCGCGGTTGTATTTCCAGTTGGAAAATATTCAGCCGGGCGGCAGGTTTACTGAACCTGTGCAGTACAAAGACATTTTTGCAGGTTCAACCAAAAAGGAGTTATTGATTTTTATAACAGACCTGTACCAGGAAAATGGCGAGATATTTAAACTGCTGGATGAACTGAGCGCGCAAAAACATGAAATGATCGTTTTTCACATACTGGCACAGAATGAAATGGAATTGGATTATAAAGGTTTTACATCGCTGGAAGACCTGGAAACCGGCGAGGTAATTAATATTGATCCTGGCAGGGATGCAGGGGCGTATAAACAAACCCTGCAACAATATTTGTCATCCATAAGGCAGCAATTGCTTAACAGGAATATTTTTTACAGGCTGATAAATATGCAGCAGCCTTTAGACCAGGCATTAAAAGATTTTCTTAACCAGCGTATTAAATTAAAAGCGTAAACATTGTTTTATTTTTTGCAACCTGTGTATTTGTTCGCGGCCACCGCAGTGCTTATTCCCATCATCCTTCACTTGTGGAATGTGCAGCAGGGAAAAATATTAAAAGTGGGCAGCGTTGCACTGTTAACAAAAGATGCCGTAAAAACTACCAGCAGCATAAAACTGCACGACCTGTTGCTGCTGTTACTGCGTTGCTTGCTAATTATACTGCTTGCGCTGCTCCTCTCCCAGCCTCGCTGGAGGGCTGACAATACCGCAGGCAAAGGCTGGGTATTGATGGATAAGAATGATGTACAAAACACCTACAATCATTTTAAACCACAGGTTGATTCACTGCTTGCCGCCGGTTTTGAATTTCATTATTTTAATACCGGTTTTGAAAAAAAAGATCTTTCTGCTGCGTTAAGTGAAAAGCCTGATTCAGCTGGTATTGCTGAATATTGGGCCACTATGGCCCGGCTAAGCAACGGCACAAACACATCAATACCATTGTACATTTTTACCAGCAATTATCTCGCTCATTTTAATGGTAACCGTGCAGGAGCAACCGCTAATGTACATTGGTTTACTTACATACCGGCTGATACTTCTACATACACTGCGGGTGCTTATGAAACCAGCACAGACAGCCTGCATATTACAACTGCAGCCAGCACCGCTGCGGGCACTTATAACGCTTATAATGATATAGCTAAAACAGCTGAACAAAATATAACTATTCCAATTGATACAACCACCCTGCATGTTGCCATTTATGCGAAAGACAATGCGACAGATGCTCGATATATAAAAGCAGCTATTGATGCTGTGCAGCAGTTTAGCAAAAGAAAAATAGTTACATCTGTTTTAAACAATGTAAGTGGTTTGCCTGCAAATATTGATGGGTTATTTTGGCTTTCAAGCCAGCCAATACCTGCCGGTGTACAGGCAAAAAATATTTTCATGTATCAAACAGGCCAGGTTGAAAATATACAATCCGCCATATTAGCAGGCACCAACCAATCAGCAACAGGCGCACAAGCTGCGCTGTATAAACATATAGCCGCAACAACTGATATTAACGCAAGTATGCAAACCATTTGGGCGGATGGCTATGGCAATCCCCTGCTTGCAAAGCAATCAGGCACTGCAAATATTTACAGTTTTTACAGCCATTTTGATGCATCATGGAACGATTTGGTGTGGAACAACCAGTTTCCGCAAATGATATATTCGTTGCTGTATCCCGGTAACTCAACTGGCACCATCAATCAAAAAGATAAACGAGTTCTTGACAGCAGGCAGTTACAGCCATACAAGTTGAAAGAAAACAGTGGAGCTTTATCACAACTAAACAATTCAACTGATATATCACCTGCATTCTGGCTGGCTGCGTGTATAATTTTCCTTATTGAGAGGCTGGTATCATTAAAAGCAAAAAAGGAGCGTGTGTATGCGTGAGGTAAGTGGAATAAATATTATTCAGTCATTAAGAAAAAAATGGATTACCAATTCAGTCATAGCAATCGTGTTTATTAGTGCGGGTTGTGCTTTTGTTGCAGGTATTTTATTATATAAGTTTTTGTCTGTTCAGCTTTGGCTTATACTTCCATTGTTTGTTGTCTTGTGCGCCGCCCTGCTGTTTGCAAAACGCCCCTGGCAAATTACAAACACAGTTGTCACAAGTTTCTTAAATACCAATTATAGTGAGCTGGAAGAAAGCTGCGGGCTGTTATTAAAACCCGTGAACGGACTAAGCCTGCTGGAAACATTACAGGCAGAAAGAACATTTGCTGCATTACTGCAAATAACCTCACCAAAACAATTTACGCGGCCTTTGCGTACTTCATCAATAACGTTGTTGCTGCTGTGTGCTGTTGGTGCAGCGCTGGCAGTAGTACCGGTACATTTTAATCACTCTTCGAACAACAATAACAAATCAATTACAAACAACACAACGGCAGAAAAAATACCGCAGGGCATACAATCGGTAAAGGTTACTATTGTGCCGCCTGCGTATACCAAACATGCACAGAGGCAGCAAAATCAATTTAATTTAAAAGTGGAAGAAGGCTCAACTATTTCCTGGGAAGTTGAATCGGGCGAAACACAAAAAAATATCCGGTTATTGTTCAACGATTCAACTACGCAGCAATTACATTATACCAATAACCAAAGCAAAGCATGCCGCGCTGTTAAAACAATTACCAGCAGTGGTTTTTACCAGGTAATGGTTGATGGTAAGCTGTCAGAGTTTTATCGCATTGAAATGATAAAAGACCAACCACCGGTTATCACCATCACTTCACCAAAGCCAAACATAACCATTGAGTATGGCGAACCGCAACGCATAAACATTAATGCTGTTGTTGCGGACGATTATGGGGTAAAGAATGCATCTGTAGTAGCTACCATTGCAAGCGGCAGCGGTGAGGCTGTAAAATTTAAAGAGCAAAACATAACGTTCGCCACCAGTTTTAACGGGCAATTGGCGCAATATCAATTGCAAAAAATGGTTGACCTTGCTGCCTTGGGTATGCAGCCTGCCGATGAATTATATTTTTATATAAAAGCTACTGATAATAACAACCAGGAGAAGCGCAGCGATATGTACATTGTTACGCTGGCAGATACAGCGCAATTGATGGAAAGCGATGTTTTGCTGGGCAATGTGAAACTAAAGCCAGAGTTTTTCAGGAGTGAGCGGCAGATAATAATTGAGACAGAACAACTGCTGAAAGATAAAGACACGCTGCGTGTTGAGGATTTTAAAAACCGCAGTAATAATTTGGGTATTGATCAAAAGCTGCTGCGCCTGCGTTATGGAAAATTTTTGGGTGAAGAAAATGAAAGTAATGAAGGTGGTGATGTTGAAGCCGGTGACCTAAACGACCCAAAAAATTTTGGCAAGGCCAGCGCAATACTGGATGCGTTTTCAGATAAGCACGATAACGCTGAAGATGCCACATTTTTTACCGACGACATAAAGCAACAGCTAAAGGCAACGCTGACAGAGATGTGGGGGGCCGAAATGCGCCTGCGCACCTTTAAACCGCAGGATGCATTGCCTTATGAATATAAAGCGTTGCGCCTGCTAAAAGACCTGCAGCAAAAATCGCGGGTGTATGTTGCAAAAACCACATCTAAAACAACACCTTTAAAACCGGAGAAACGCTTAACCGGCGATCTTAGTAAAATAATTGAGCCGCAAACACAAACCACTATTCCGCAAGCTACTGGTGTTAATCAAACGGTGGCAGCTTCATTATCTGCACTGGAAGAATTAAAAGTTGTACCGCATATAACCGTTAATGATATGCAGGTATTGCAACAGGCTTTGCAGGTTATCAGCAACAAGGCCGCTGCTGAGCCTGCGGTGTACTTACAGGGGTTGCAATCGCTCAAAAAGATTTTAGAGACCTTGCAAGGTGGCGGAAAAGCCTCCCTTACAGATATACAAACAGCAGAAAATGCCCTGCAAAAAATAATTGCAGCGCCAGGACAGCTTCCGCAAAAAACAGTTGCCCAGCCATATAACCAGTTACAGCAACAATATTTTAAAAACCTGCAAAAAGCAAATAATTAATGGCCGGTTGGGACTATATGGTAATTGTTGCGGGTGCGCTGTTGCTGCTTATTACCTGTTATAAAGAACACAAAAGACGTAATAAAAAAAACCTGCCGCTGCGTTTAATAGCCATCATTTTAGCAACTGCCGGTTTAACGTTGCTGGGCCTTAACATCAGTTATAAGCAAACAGTTGTTGCCGAAAATTCTGTCATTATTATAACGGACGGTTACAACAAAGACAGTGTACAGTTTTTTAAGGAAGCAGCAAATAAAAATTTACCAGCCTATACCTTTGAAGATTTTATTGCATCAGGTAAAAGCAATTATAAAAGCGTGCATGTTTTTGGTTATGGTTTATCGGCAGATGAACTGAAGCAGTTGCACAACATACCCGTAATATTCCATCCGCAAGCTATTGGTACCGGCATTACATCCATACATTGGCAGCAAGCCCTGCATACAGGTGAAAAATTACAGGTACAGGGTAGCTTTAACAACACAGCAAACACACCTGTGAAGCTTATTTTAAACGGGTTGAACACAATGCTTGATTCTGTAACCATTGGGCCAAATAAACAGCAGCCATTTCAATTAAGCGCAGTGCCTAAGCAGTCGGGCAAGGCAGTGTACAATATAACCGCAGTGGCTGGCGATAAAGTGATAGAAGATGAATTGCTGCCAGTTGAAGTTACTGCCGCTGATTCCCTGAAGGTATTGATATTAGCCGCTTCACCTGATTTTGAAGATAACTTTTTAAAGAACTGGCTGTCGCAAAACAGCTACCAGGTAGTAGTAAGAAATACAACCAGCAAAGACAAATACGATAGATCATTTTTAAACACAGCAACAGCCAATATTGATAAAATTACAGCGTCAACGCTCACTTCATTTGACGTATTGATAACCGATGCAGCAGCCTTTGCCGCCTTAAGTAAAGATGAACAAACCATTATACAAACAAGCGTACTAAATGGGCTTGGTATGATTATAAAAACTGATACCACGCTGCCCTCATCGTCATTTTATGCGCAAACATTCCCTGTGTATTCGCAGCCGCATAAGGTATCACAAAATGTTATGCTGCAATTAACCGGCGCCGGTACTTTGCATGGCGTTACGGCTGAGCAATTATTATACATTCGCCCGCAGCCGGGCACACAGGCATTAACAACAGATTCATCCGCGCAGGTGCTTGTTAACAGCGCTGTATATGGGGCTGGCAAAATAGCGGTTACCACTTATAACAACACATATAGCTGGATGCTTAACGGCAATAAAGATGATTACTACGCTTTTTGGAGTACGTTGTTAAATAAGGTAGCCAAAGGCAGGCAACAAACAGATATTACTCTCTCTCCTGCTGTGCCGGTGGTAAACCATCCGTTGCACCTTACATTTACTTCAAATATCAATCCGCAGCCGGTTATTGGCGAAAGCCCTGTGTACCTGCAGCAAAGTGTGCACCTTCCGTTTGAATGGAGCGGCACCTACTGGCCGGTACAAACAGGGTGGCAAATCATAAAAATGCAAAATGATTCAGCAAGTTTTTATGTTTACAGTGCTGATGATTGGCAAATAGCAACCGCAGTTACAAAAACAAACGCTACGCAACAGTATGTGCAGCAGCAGCAATTCTCGTCACCCGTTGATATGCTGCAAACAACAGAGGACGTACCCGTGAATAAGGTGTATTTCTTTATACTGCTTTTAGTTTGCTGCACCTATTTATGGGTGGAGAGGAAGTTTAATGGATAGGATATTTACACGTGACCCAATTTTATTAGGCTATAATTTAACCTTTCCTAAATATGAATTTCGATAGTCGATAGACTTCATATTCTTTGCATCCTCAACTGTCCAAGGAGCCTGTTTAAATGGGAAGTTGTTAACAAAAAACACATTCTTGTTATCCAATCGATTCAAGATATGGTTATATACACACATAATGAAATTACTACATTCAACAGGGTATCTAATAACTTGCTCCTCTGTAAATCTAATAACAAACCAGTTGTTATATAAGAAATCAAAATTTCTATCATCATCTCCATCAATACAATGTGTCAATTTAGCAACATTAAAGGCATATGGCTCGTCAATTTCTATATCAATATAAATTTTCTGTGCATGATCATACAAGAGAATGTCAGGGTATTTCGGTAAATATCCTTTATGTGTTTCAAGGGCGGCGTTTTGTGAAATTTTGCTTTTAAACAGATTGCATAAATTTCGGTAAAAGTAATCTTCAGATGCACCCTTGCTTTGTATTTTTACTAAATTGAATGATGGTACCGCAATTTTTTTTCCCCGGAATTGAGTGGGTAATTCGACAAAGTTCATAGGCAATAAAACTTTGGGGTAATGCAACATTCGATTTTGCTGATTAAGATTCTCAAAATATAAACTCAAATCTTGAAATTCTTTAAGACGATTCTCTACTATAGATGGTTGTATTAAACTTTGAAGAATGCTATTGTTTTTAAAAATATTAATTGAATAATCAATTTTAACCTCGCACTTAGAATTGATTTTTTTGAATTGTTCTATAAAGGCTTCCTCGTTTTTAGATATGTACAAGTATTTAAGGTCAGGAAATGCTTGACCGTTTTTTAAACTGAAAGAACTTGAACAAGAGGTAATAAGTGTTTTCAATTTTTTCAAATCCCGTATTTCAGATAAAGATTTAATGTTTGTATTAAACAATGATAATTCTATCAGTGATGTAATTGAATTCAAAGGCTGAAATGAAGAAAGAATGTTTTTTGTAAGATCAATCTTTTCAATTTTAAGGTCTTTTAAAGGCATTAAATCTATAACGGGAGTAAATTCTTCATATACATTCATACAATGAAGATTTACAATTTTCAAGTTATTTAATTTAGCAAAAGGCTTCAACTCCTTGATTGACGTGTACGCTAAATTAACCTCTATCAGTGAAGTACAATTTGCGAGGCTGCTAATAGATTTAATTTGTTTTTGACCACAAAGATTAAGATATTTAAGTTTCGCAAAATGTCTCAGAAAAGAAGTATCACAAAAATATAATTCGGCTTCTTCAACAGTGGTCGTCTGTGAAGAAAATAATTCCTTTCTATTGCTCAAATCAAGATGCTCAGTATTAGTTAAATGCTCAAATTCTAATTTGCTTATAACGTGTTTTTTTTCATTGATGCCTATGTTTTTTAGCAATAATTGCCGACAATTCTTTTCTATTGATTCCCAATAAAAAGCTAAATCCGTTTCGGGATTAACGATTTCATTTCTTAACTCCACGAATCGCTCATGATTAACCTTGATTCCTCTATTAATAAATATCAAAGCCTGCCTTTTATCATTAAGTTTTACTGCTGAGATAGATTTGTAATAGAGCATAGCTTCTTCATTCTCAAAATGATTATAAGTTAGCAATTCATCAAACATCTGTAAGTGATAAAGACACTTGCCAATTTGATAATCTGTTTCAAGAGTTGCATAATTAAAAGGTTTTATTAACTTTGCTTTCCTATATTTTTCTAAGGCTATTTGGAACTCATTCCTCGTAAAGGATTTATTAGCTTCGTTTATTATTAAGGAATACTTATCAAAAGTTTTTTTTTCTTTTCGTGATTGCATTATCAAGCCGCGGGCCACAATAAAAAATATAATAATGGCTATAATCAGGCTGATTGGCATATTCAAATGTACAAGAATTGCGATTTTTAAAGTAGCACAATTTTCAATATTTTGTCTTTTTTATATTTCTACCGATTGGTCTTCCCTGATAGCGGTGGAGAAAATAAATAACCATACTAAATCGTAAGTGATTTTGCCGATACATTGTAGATGTCGGCAATGACTACATCCTCCAAAGTTAAAACGTGTAATCTCAAAGAAAAATTCATTGTTTTCCATTAAGGCGGGGCAAAGTGATCTATTGTCATTCTAATCTAAACATGAAACGAGCGTGGCAAGGGAGGACGCTACCATCAGGGTTGCTCAAAACACAAAATCTCTACCCGCTTTTTCGGTATAACCATCATTTTTTACGCTCAACCCAACATTTTAATGTGCACAAATAGCATTTAGGTTGTATTTTGATGCGGCTTTTCACACACATAAATTTTGAAACTGACCTACATGAGAAGAAAAGAATTTTTACAATTGTCGGCCATGGGTTTTGGTGCGCTGATGATGCCCGATTTTTTGTTCAGCAGGAATATTGACCCGCTGGCAGCCATTAACGATGGCATGGATGCTGCCACCAAAAAACAAATAGCTGATATTGCGCTTAACACCGCCAAAAGTAAGGGTGCCAGCTATGCCGATGTACGTATTGGCCGTTACCTTAACCAGTTTATTACCACGCGTGAAAAAAAGGTGCAGAACGTTGCCAATACCGAAAGTTTTGGTGTGGGCGTTCGGGTTATAGTAAACGGCTGCTGGGGCTTTGCCGCGTCACCAAGGGTTACCAAAGATGAAGTGGGCAAAATTGCTGAGAGGGCTGTGGCTGTTGCCAAAGCAAATGCGCGTATAAAACCGAACGTGGTGCAGTTGGTGCCGCAAAAAGGCTATGGCGAAGTAAGCTGGAAAACGCCTATTGAAAAAAATCCGTTTGAGGTGCCGGTTAAAGAAAAAGTTGATCTGCTGCTGAATGTTAACGGCATTGCACTGGCAGGTGGTGTAAACTTTGTAAACTCGGCCATACTTGCGGTGAATGAACAAAAATATTTTGCTTCCACTGATGGTTCGTATATAGACCAGGATATTCACCGCGTATATCCTTTCTTTAATGTAACAAAAACTGATAAAACAACGGGTAAGTTTGAAACGCGCAGGTCGCTCAGTTCGCCGGTAGGCATGGGTTTCGAGTACCTTACCTGCGGCCCGGAGAATAAAGTACAGGGTATTGTAACGCGGTATAAAGACCGCTACGATATGCTGGAGGATATGAAGAACGCTGCTAACGATGTAACCCAAAAACTATCAGCAAAAACAGTGGAGCCGGGCAAGTATGATCTTGTGCTTGATCCATCGCACCTGTGGCTTACCATACATGAAAGTGTTGCACACCCAACTGAGCTTGACCGCGTATTGGGCTATGAAGCAAACTTTGCGGGTACCAGTTTTTTATCGCTGGAAAAACTGCATAGCAAAAATTTTCAGTTTGGCAGCAAGCAGGTAAACATTGTTGCTGATAAATTACAAAAAGGCAGCCTTGGCGCGGTAGGTTATGATGACGAAGGTGTTGCCACCAAGCAATGGGATTTAATTAAAGAAGGTGTGCTGGTAAACTTCCAGGCCATACGCGACCAGGCGCATATTTTGGGCTTGAAGGAATCGCAGGGTTGCTGTTACGCGCAAAGCTGGTCTGATGTACAGTTTCAGCGCATGCCCAATGTATCGCTGCAGCCGGGCAAAGACAATAAGAGCGTGGATGACATTATAAAAGATGTGCAAAAAGGTATTTATATTATTGGCGATGGCAGCTTTAGTATTGACCAGCAGCGTTACAACTTTCAGTTTGGCGGCCAAACATTTTACGAAATTAAAGACGGTAAAATTGTTGGCATGCTTAAAGATGTTGCTTACCAGGCCAACACACAGGAGTTTTGGAATAGCTGCGTAGCCGTTGCGGGTAAAGACGATTACCGCCTTGGTGGCGCCTTTAACGATGGTAAGGGCCAGCCCGCACAAAGCAACGCTGTTAGCCATGGCGCATCAACTGCAAGGTTTAACGGAGTGAATGTGATAAATACGGCAAGGAAGATATAATGCTCTCTGCCCCTAAAGGGGTGAAGTAGCTTTATATGTTTCACATTGAGAAGAAATAAATTTTTTAACCACAAATAAAAACCACATGCACCAACTGCATAAAACACAACGGTAATCAACTTTGTGTTTCTATGTTTTCTATGTGCGCTATGTGGTGAAAAAATTATGGCATTATTTACAAAAGACGAAGCACAGGCCTTGTTAAAAAAAGCCCTCAGCTTTTCAAAAGCAGATGAATGCGAAGTTAGCCTTAACGGCAGCGAAGGCGGTAACATACGTTATGCAAAAAACGCTATAAGTACAGCGGGCGATATAACCACATTAAGCCTTGCAGTTAGCTCAACCTTTGGTAAAAAAACAGGTACGGCAACCATTAACGAGTTTGATGATGCAAGCCTGCAAAAAGTGGTGCAACGCAGTGAGGAGCTTGCGCAACTTGCCCCTGAAAATCCTGAGCACATGCCTTTGCTGGGACCGCAGGAGTTTAAGGAATCTATAACGTATGTGCCTTCAACGGCAGCGATGACGCCTGACAGCCGTGCTGATGCTGTGGCTAAAAGTCTTAGAGTGTCAGAAGATGCAAAACTTGAAGCGGCAGGCTATATTGAGAACAGTGCCAACGCTGTAGCTATTATGAACAACAAGGGCCTGTTTTGTTATAACCGCGATACAGATGTAATATTCAGCGTTACCATGCGTAATGCAGAAGGTACCGCCAGCGGCTATGCAGCGCGCGGTTTTAATGATGTAAACAAGCTTGATACTTTAACAGCTACAAAAATTGCAGCCACAAAAGCCAATGGTTCATTAGGTGCGAGGGCAATTGAGCCGGGCAAATACACTGTGATATTGGAGCCTGTAGCTGCCACTTATATGCTGGAGAATATGTTCCGCGGTTTTGATGCACGCAGTGCAGATGAAGGCCGCAGCTTTATGAGCAAACCCGGTGGCGGCAACCGTTTGGGCGATCAATTGATGGATGAAAAAGTAACCATCTATTCTGATCCTTTTAACCCTGCCCTGCCTTCTGCCACATGGAGCAGGGAAGGTTTTCCGCAGGAGCGTATTAATTGGGTAGAAAAAGGTGTTGTAAAAAATCTTGCTTATTCAAGGTACTGGGCGCAGCAAAAAAATGTACAGCCTGTACCTTTCCCCAACAACTATATTATGGAAGGAGGTACATCAAGCCTGGAAGATATGATCAAGAGCACCGAAAGGGGTATACTTGTTTCAAGGCTGTGGTATATACGTCTTGTGGACGCGCAAACATTGCTGTTAACAGGCCTTACCCGCGACGGGACCTTTTTTATTGATAATGGTGAAATAAAATTCCCCGTAAAAAATTTCAGGTTTAATGAAAGCCCGGTAATTATGCTGAATAATGTGGAAGAGCTTGGTAAAGTTGAGCGCAGCATAAGCGTTGAATCGTACCGCAGCTATTTGGTACCACCGATGAAAATACGCGACTTTACATTTACAAGTTTAAGCGACGCAGTGTAGAATTCAGGTCACAGAGTTTCGCAGAGTTTTTCACGGAGTTTGTTTGTGAAAATTAAACCTTGAAGATTTTGAAAACCTTCAAGGTTTTTTATTTCATGCTCCAATATCACCCCTTCGGGGTTTAATGAATTTTCTGTTTTAATGCCTACAATAATTTCAACCCTTCGGGTTTGCATAAAGAAGCCTTTTATTCTGTAACTGGAATTATTATTCGGTATCTGCTATAAAATTCTCCAGGAGTAATTGCTGCAAAATACATCCCGAAGGGATGACATTATTGTAAAAAGTAAAACAAGCTGCTATAAAACCCCGAAGGGGTGATATTATTGCGAAAAGTATCATCCTCCCATTTTTTCAGTCACTTCCTCTTCATCAACACCACAAATGCCGCCACAAGTAACACTATCTCCACCACCCAAAGCAACACATTATTTTTACGTATCAGCAATTTTGTAATTACACCAATAACAGCGGTAATGGCCAGCAATGGCAGCCCTGCTACTACACCAAGCATGTGCCAACCACCCTGCGCGCTGTCTGCCAGCAACCCCAGGCCAAGAATAATAATAACAATAACGCATGGTGAAAGAATATAGAAGATGTTGTTTTTCATACTGCAAATGTAAACCCCTAATAAAACGACCATTTACAAATAACTTATCACTTATTGGCGCTGCTTCTGTCAATATAATCTATCACCCGCTCTTCTCCCCAAACAACATTCGTCGGACCATTTTCAATTTTAAGAAAATAGCCGGGAATATCAATAGCAGTTTCCAAATGCCATTTGCCATGTCCAGCTACCTTACCATTTGAAAATATTTCATATGTATACCCATCGTATAATCTTACAAAACAACCGTCGCATTTTTTCCTATCCAGCCTATTTAGTCTATAGTCGCCTAAGAATTTTTGCGATGCCCTATATTCTGCGTTGTTCATTTTCACATACGCGTAAACGGCTAAAAATGAAAGAAGTAAAAAAAACAGCGCTGCAGGGATAGACCATTTTAAGGCACGCCTGTTTATAATTGCAAAAATCAGCAATAATAAAGTGAATATAACATAAGCTATTTCAATGAAGATTTGTATTGCGAGCGCAGGCCCTGCCATTTTATAATTCTTTTAAAAGTTGTTCAACCTCAAATATCATTAAATTAGCACCTGAATTACTTATCCACCTTATTTTTTCTTTTCATCCCCCACCCCTACTTTCGCACTCCTTTCAAAAAGGGACTAAAGGATCTTTATATGGAATTGATACAGGCAATATCGGCAAAATTAAATATACGCAATGCACAGGTTGAAACCGTGCTGCAGTTACTGGAAGAAGGTGCAACAATACCGTTTATAGCGCGTTACCGTAAAGACAAAACAGGCGCTTTGGATGAAGTGCAGATACAAAACATACAGGACGAAGCAAAAACAATAAAAGAATTTACTGGGCGCAAAACCTTTATTGAGAAAACTATTACTGAACAGGGTAAAATGACGGAGGCTTTGCAGGCATCGCTTGATAAAGCTACCACCATTGCAGAGCTGGAAGATATTTACCTGCCTTACAAACCAAAAAGAAAAACAAAGGCGCAAACAGCAAGGGAAAATGGGCTGGAACCTTTGGCATTGTTGATACTGGAGCAGAAAAATTTTGATGTGCCTGCGGCTGCGGCAACATTTATAAATGATAAAGTGGCAAGCGCTGATGATGCCCTGCAGGGAGCGCGTGATATTATTGCAGAGATGATAAATGAAGATGCAAACGTGCGTGCAAAACTGCGCAAGCTGTTTGAAGATAAAGCCACTTTTCAAAGCAAGGTGCTTGCTGATAAAGAAACAGAAGCTGCGAAATACAAAGACTATTTTGATTTTAGTGAGCCCGTGCATAAAATACCATCGCACAGGATATTGGCAATTCTGCGCGGCTTTTTAGAAGGATTTTTGCGTATAAGCATTGGCCCCGTTGAAGAAGATGCGTTGTATATGATTGAAGGTGCGTACATAACCGGCAGCATGAATGAAGCAGTAGAGCAGGTAAAGAAAGCTGCGAAAGACGCATACCGCAGGCTGCTGCAGCCAAGCCTTGAAACGGAATTCAGAACAGCACTAAAAGCAAAAGCCGATGAAGAAGCTATTAACGTGTTTGCTGAAAACCTGCGGCAGTTGTTGTTAAGTTCGCCTTTAGGCAGCAAGCGTTTATTGGCTATTGACCCGGGTTATCGTACAGGTTGTAAAGTTGTTTGCCTTGACGAAAAAGGTGAGCTGCTGCATAATGATCTTATTTATGTACACGAAGCCAACCGCAAGTACGACAGCGAGCACAAAATAAAAGAGCTTGTTGCAAAATACAATATTGAAGTATTTGCTATTGGCGATGGTACGGCAGGCCGGGAAACAGAACAATTTATAAAACAACTTGGCCTGGGGCTGCCGTTGTTTTTGGTGAACGAAGATGGGGCATCGGTATATTCTGCCTCAGAAGTTGCACGGGAAGAATTTGGCGATTATGATGTTACCGTTCGTGGAGCAGTTAGCATTGGCAGGCGTTTGATGGACCCGCTTGCTGAGTTGGTTAAGATCGATCCCAAGAGCATCGGCGTTGGGCAGTACCAGCATGATGTAAACCAGTTTCGTTTAAAAGAGCGTCTTGACCAAACAGTGGTTAGCTGCGTTAACCAGGTGGGCGTTAACCTAAACACAGCATCAAAACATTTGCTTGCTTACGTTAGTGGTATTGGTACCACGCTGGCAGGCAATATTATAAAATACAGGAGCGAAATTGGTAAGTTCAGCAGCAGGGATCAGCTGCTTAAAGTACCACGCCTTGGTGGCAAAGCATACGAGCAATGTGCCGGCTTTTTACGCATACGCAATGCTGATAACCCGCTTGATGCAAGCGCCGTACACCCTGAAGCCTATACCATTGTAGAAAAAATTGCAGCGGATAACCAGGTGGAAGTAAAAGCGCTTATTGGCAACGAAGCGTTGTTAAAAACGGTACAACCAAAAAAATACGCTACTGAAACTATTGGCGAGTTAACCATACAGGATATTGTAAAAGAATTAAACAAACCGGGCCTTGACCCCCGCAGTGAGCTTGAGCAATTTGAGTTTGCCAACATATATAAAATAGAGGATGTAAAGGTGGGCATGGTAGTACCGGGCAGTGTTACCAATATTACACGCTTTGGTGCTTTTATTGATATTGGTGTAAAACAGGATGGCCTTGTGCATGTAAGCGAAATAGCCCACAAATACATAACCGACCCCAACGAGGTTTTAAAACTGAATGATAAAGTGCAGGTAAAGGTGCTGGAGGTTGATACAGCGCGCAAACGTATTGCATTATCAATAAAACAGGCACAGGAACCACCTGCCCGTAATGAACGCCCTAAAATACAGGGACGTAACGAAGGCTTTAAAAATAACAATACTAATAAACCCAAACCCGCAACAGATATCAGCAACATGAACATGAATGATGCGCTGAATTTATTGAAGAAAAAATTTGGTAAATAGTTGATAAGTAAACACCGGTTGCCCAAAGGGCTCCTTCGGAGATTGGTTTTCGTAATTTGCAGACATCGAAGATTAATCAACCAATCAACCAATTCTTACTAATCAACTGGCTCTTACAGATCAACCGGCGTTTACCAATCAACTGGTTCTTACAAATCAACCAGTCAACTAGCTATTCCAAATCAACCAATCACCTTCGCTACCTAAACAACACGCCCACATACAAAATACCGCTATTAGCATACAAAGCTGCTATGAGCCATATTGTAAAAGATAATTTGCTGGTGCTAAAGATCTACAGGCACTTTCCATAAAAAAGAATTAGGGTATTTTATGCAAGCAGATTTGTTCCGGGTAATGCTTCCCTTTAAAGCAGTAAGTGTAGAATTGAATTTGCTTTAGCTATTCAAAACGCACGTTTGTTTAACAAGCTATGGCAAAGTCTGTACGTAATGCTTTTACTGTTGCGGTTTTATTGAATTATTATGGCTTGTAGCAGGCTTCATGCAAAATTTACAGCCATTTTAAATTATGGCTGTCTATATATGTTATATTTAATGTTCTGTCCTTTAAAAACTGAATAATGATTGCCAACACTCTGCTTATGCGGCTAACGCGTATTGCGTTCCTGCCTGCTATATTCGTTTGCTTTGCCCTGTTGTCAAACGCGCAACCAAAAATTTTAACACTCTACCCTTCCACAGCAAAAACAGGGCAAACTGTTCTTATAACAGGCCAAAATTTTAATACCGTAACTGGTGTTTTTTTTGGTGGGCAGGCTGCAGCCTCATTCAGCGTTTTGTCGCCAACAGCCATTGCAGCGGTGGTGGGCAGTGGCAACAGCGGTAATGTAACCGTTGTTGCAAATGGGGTACATGCTACCCGCGCCGGTTTTTCGTTCAGTTTCCCACCCGGCAATGCACTAAGATTTGGTACATACTCGCAAAATGATAACGCAAATTCCCCGTATGTGGAAATTCCTGATGCGCCAAGTTTAAAGCCAAATGTTGTTACGATAGAGGTTTGGGTTAAGGCAAACCCTTATGCGCAAAACAGCGTACTGGTTGGCAAACCTAATACACGCGGGCCGGCCGGCTCATACCTTGAAGATTATTTCCTGTCGCAGCAGGTTAATTATTCTTCACCTGCCTCAATAAGGTTTTCAGCAACCATGTCAAGAAACGGCAATCAAAAAGTAGCCACAACGCCATACTTCAGCCCCGGTACTGCAAGCCGCTGGTATTTTCTTACGGCCATATTTGCGCAGGATAGTGTTTCAATTTATGTTGATGGAAGGTTATACCAATCTGTTGCAACAGGTTTCACGCTTGATCACAGCAATTATCCCATAACGGTTGGTGGCTATACCGATCATAGGTTAAGCTATTCCGCCGTTACCATGGATGAGTTAAGAATATTTGGTACGAACAGGAAGAGCGATGTTGCTGGCGATATGAATATTAATGCCTTTAATCCCAATACACCGGGCCTTGCCGCATATTATACTTTTGATGAAGGGGCACCTGACGGATCAAACACGGCTTTTACTATCCTGACAGACCAAACAGCAAACAATAATAACGGAAGGCTTAACAGGTTTGTGTTAACGCCGGGCTCAATAAGCAACTATATGCAAAGTTTTCCGGCTGTTGCATCTTACAGCCCATGCACCGCTAAAGTGGATGATATTGTAACGGTAAATGGTATAAACTTTAATGTGCCCGGGGAAGGTGCAGGCATATTTCTGTCAACCAATAACGGCGGTGCTACCACGGTAACATCCAGTACCACTTTAACAACACGGGTTAACAGGGCCAGCCCTGAAGGCCCTGTAAGAATCAATTCCTCCAATTTTTCGGGCAATTCACCCAAATATGGTTTTTACAGTGGCCAGCAGCCGGGTAATAACCTGAATTTTGATGGCCGTAACGACCATGTAATAATACCTGATGCACCCAGCCTCGACGCTGCCCAGCTTACCATAGAAGCATGGATAAAACCTTTGGGTTTAAACGGTATTATTATTGCCAAACCTAATACGCGCGGGCCGGGTGGCGCATACCTGGAAGATTATTTTATTGCAATGCAAAATAACCGGTTTGCCGTAACTATGTCGCGCGATGGTAACCAAAAGGTGGCAACGGCACAAACAAATTATGATATTGGCAAATGGTATTTTGTAACAGCTGTTTTTTCACGCTCCTCGCTAAAGCTTTATGTAAACGGCGTGTTACAGCAAAGCGTTAATACGGGCTTTGAGCTTGACCATGCGGCTTATCCGCTGGTATTGGGTGCAGCCCCTAATATTCAAACTTTTGCTGCGTGTTCAATGGATGAACTGAGAATATATAATGTTGTTAAAACAGACGCACAGGTTATTACCGGCATGAATACAGCGGTTGCAGATGCCAACGGCACCGACCTTGCTGCGTACTACAATTTTGACCAGGGTAAACCCGGAGCTGATAATTTAAACATCACTACCCTGTACGATCACAGTATAAATAACAATCATGGCACACTGTATGATTTTGGGTTAACAAGTGTTACCTCAAATTTTGTTGACAGGTCTGCCTACATTGCCACATTTACACCTGCTACTGCTTCGGCAGGTGAAACAGTTACTATACGTGGCGACGGGTTTACCAATGTAACTGCCGTTAAGTTTGGCGGCGTGCCTGCGGCATCTTTTACAGTTGTTTCACAAAATTTAATAACAGCGGTGCTGCAGGGTGGCAGTTCAGGCGATGTGAATGTTGTTGCCGATGGAAAAACAATAACACGCCGCGGTTTTGTATATGGTATGGCGCCGGGCAATGCCCTGCATTTTGATGGTGCCAATGATTATGTGACCATACCCGATGCCCCGGTATTAAAGCCCGCCACAGTAACGGTTGAAGCATGGGTAAGCCCCGCTGCTTCCAATGGTTACATTGTATCAAAGGCCAACAGCAGGGGGCCAAACGGCGCCTATTTTGAATCGTACTTTATTAAAATAAATGGCAACAGGTTTGAAGCAGTAATGTCAAACAACGGTAACCAGAAAGTGGCCGTACAAACCGATGCATTTACATTTAACAAATGGTATTTTATAATGGGCGTATTTTCTTCAACCAGCGTGTCGCTTTATGTAAATGGCGTGCTGCAGCAAACAACGCCAACCGGTTTTAATATTGACCACAGCAACAACCCTATTATATTAGGTGCACACCCAAATCTTTCAACATTTACATCCTGCACTATTGATGAGTTGCGGATATTCAGCAGCAATAGAAGTGCTTCAGCACTGGCTGATATGACTGCCTCTTTTAATGCCGCTACCAATGGGCTGGTAGCCTATTATAATTTTGATGAAGGTAATGCCGGTGGTAGTAACAGCATAGGCAGCCTGGCTGACCATAGTGAGAACAATTTGCCTGCAACCCTTTCGGGTTTTGCGTTAACCGGCAATTCATCCAATTTTATTGAAAGCTATCCTGTAATAACTTCATTTAGCCCAACTTCGGCCAAACAGGGGCAAAGTGTTGCCATACAGGGTACTAATTTTACTGGCACGAGCTATGTTAGGTTCCAGGATATAGATGCAGCATCATTTACAGTAAATTCACGCAACCTGGTTACCGCCGTGCCGGGTGTAGCGGGCGAATCGGGCAATATAACGGTCGGGCGGCCTACGGGTACTGCCACAATTAGCGGCTTTAAATTTTTAAGGCCGCCGGTTATTACATCAATATCGCCAAACTCGGGCATAAGCGGCACACTAATAACTATAACGGGAGAGAATTTTAAAAATGTAAGCAGCATTACAATAGGTGGGGTACCCCCTGCAGCAAGTGCCGTTGCAGTAGATGGAAAAACCATTTTAGCAACAGTGGGCGGTGGTGCTACGGGCAATGTAACCGTGGTAACCTCTGATGGAACAGCAAATTTTGATAAGTTTACTTTTGAAAAATATTGTACTGCTGGTGCTGCGGCGCAGTCGGCAAGGCTGTTAACCGCGGTTATTGGCTCTAAAACGTTTGCTGTTAGCAACACAGCCCGCGGCTTTGTTGATCT
>Ga0206806_1019_pt1 | contig 46964 bp, 38 predicted proteins | sample Alteio_BWOrgCont_60_FD_152911 | JGI IMG/M metagenome (GOLD analysis project Ga0206806, IMG submission 152911) | Enriched cells from forest soil in Barre Woods Harvard Forest LTER site, Petersham, Massachusetts, United States -... | ecosystem: Environmental > Terrestrial > Soil > Temperate forest >... | reverse complement strand
TTCTTATTTATCATAAATAACAGTTTGCTGTATGCACAGGATTATCACTTGTCGCAATACGATGTTGCTTCATTATATATGAATCCTGCTTTAACTGGTATGTATGGTAATACACCTGGAACATATAAAATTTATAATGATTACCGTTCTCAATGGTCAAGCATTGATCAGCCATTTTCAACTATCTATCTTGCGTTCGATATGCCCTTAAGAGCGTGGGGGAAAAATTTTGGAGTGGGAGGATATTTAGTGGACAATATGGCTCCTTCCGGTGGATTCAATACTTTTACATTCATGCCATCAATAGCATATCGTATTACATCAAATGGGAAGCATTATTTAACGACAGGTTTACAGTTAGGTTTTTTCTACAAGGATTTTAATCCAAATAACTTTACATATGGCAACCAGTACACACCTTCTGATGGATCATTTAATCAGAGCCTCCCTAGTGGTGAAAGCTTTGCCAACTCAGGTATGATCAGGTTGGATGTTAACTACGGCATTTATTATAAATATATAGAAAGAGGAAAGTCGGTTCATCCTTTTATTGGATTTTCTATTCAACACGTAACAGAACCTAACGAATCATTTACTTCGGTTAAAAGTTTATTGCCGATGCGCTTTAATCTTAATGCCGGATGCGATATTGCAGCCGGTAATCAAGTGAAACTTGTTCCCAGTTTTTTATATATGAACCAGGCTAATGTACCCGAGATAGATGGAGGAATGCTTATTTATTATAAGATAAGAAACTCAACATTTACTCCTTTAATTGGCGGGGATTATCGTGTTAATGATGCTGTGGTTATTGACGTAGGTATAAAACAAAACGAACACGTATTTCGTTTTAGTTACGATATAAATACATCTTACCTAAGTGCTTTTACAGGTGGAAGGGGAGCGTGGGAGTTTTCACTGATCATTACTGGCTTTAGGGGAGCGCCTTTATTTACCAAGAGCACCAGCAGGTTTTAAAGGTATTAAAAAAAGACAATAAAAAAATCCTGACGTTACCGCCAGGATTTTTTTGCTTTTAACAGTAATAGATTACTTGTTAACTTTTGCAGCTAAGTCAGCGCCTGCTTTGAATTTAGCAACTTTCTTTGCAGCGATCTTGATTGCTTTGCCGGTTTGTGGGTTTCTTCCGTTACGAGCTGCTCTCTTAGCAACTGAGAAAGAACCGAAACCTACTAAAGCTACTCTTTGACCACCTTTTAAAGCTTTGGTTGTTTGATTAACAAAAGCATCAAGTGCTTTTTCAGAATCAGCTTTTGTCAACTTTGTTTCAGAAGCAATTGCGTCTACTAGTTCTGCTTTGTTCATTTTGATTTGTTTTTTGGGGTTAATAGATTAATTTATTACGACTAATATTGCGGAAAAGCCTATCAACAGTACCTTTTTTTAATTATTTTTTTGAAAATAGTTGATAAATAGGCTATTTTGTTAATAACTTGGTCCAAAACACCCTGTTTTCGGGCTTTTTTATCGAGCCAAACCTTGATTTAAATCAACGCTTTTCTAATCATTGAGACCTGCCAGCGTTGCAATTTAGAGGATGCTATATAATCGTTGATCATCTTTTTGTACTTATCCTGTCCATAGAAGTATTGTAACACTTCGGCACATGGACCGGAAAGCCTTACATTGGCGCTCAGCGTTGCATCAACCAGGCTGGCCATAAGTTTGGCATCAAAATAATCTAGCCTTTTTAAAGCCATGGCAGCATTTGTGCGGGTGCGAAACTCATACGAGTTGCTTGAATAGTCAACCAGTTTGTGTAAAGCGCTGCTGTCCTTCGCTGACATAACCGATAATTCAAGCCACTTAACTTCCACATTCCTGCCAACGGTACCCTCAACACCTTTTGTTTTTTCAAGATAAGAACTAATACCGACTGGATTGGCGGCAGATAGTTTATCTAATGTACCTGCAACTACTTCGTAAGAAGAGTCTGTTAGCAATTTTTCAAAATCCTGAAATAAGGCGGCAGGTATGGGGTTAACTTTAGATAAAACAGCCTTACGCACCATAACGTCCTTATCTGCAATGGCCATTTTTATAAGATCGCGGCTTTTAGAATTGCTATCGTTTGCAAGTTGTGCAACCACTTCAGCCTTTATGGCCTGGAAGGTCTCCTTATTATATATGTCAATTAAAAAGTCTCTTTTCTTATCCGGCTTAATAGCTTTCATTGCCGCAACGGCATCAAACCTGTCGAGTAAGTGTTCCGCTTTTTTTGCCTGCAATTCCAGCATCTCAAAAGGCTTGGTAAATGTTACTTGTTTCATTACCTGGTTATTAGGATCAAAAAGAACATAGTCTATCTTTTTGCCCGAAGAATTCGGAACGCTCACTTTCTGGTATTGCTTATCTATCCATACTTGTTTTTTATCCGCGGTTCCATCTGTATAATGTACTTCGAACCAAATAGGCATCTTATATAATCCTGCCGGTTTAAAGGGCTCCTTATCAGCCGACCCCGGAAGTCCAGTGGTTTCGGTTAATGTTTGCACTTGCGAAACTGTAAACTCGGTAGAGTTATTTTGTTCGGTGTAAGAAACATTATAGTCGGGTAAACCACCTTTATAATACCATTCTTCCCAAAACCAATCGAGAGACATACCTGTAGATTCTTCGAAAGCCATGAGGAGATCTCTGCTATCCGCGGTTTCATATTTGTGTTTTTCCAAGTAATGTTTAATGGCTTTATTGTACATGTCTCTTCCGCCCACAACGTACTTGAGCATATTTAATACGAATGCTCCTTGCGGATAAAGCTTCACCTGATCTGCCATACTGCTGGCAATAGGGTCGGTATTTTTCTCCGCGTCTTCTATGGCCGAATTTTGTTGCCCGCGTCTTTCCCAGTCAAAATAATCCTGTCCATATATTTCCCTATCGAACATAGCGCTATAGTAGGTGGCGAAGTTTTCATTCAGCCATTTGCTGGATGAAGTGCGGCAGGTAACCAAATCGCCAAACCACTGGTGGGCCAGTTCATGCGCGTCAACCCCAATATAACCTCTGTCGAGTGCACTGCGTTTATCAGAGAACAGAAGATCGGTAAATAAAGTAGCGGTGGTGTTTTCCATAGCCCCAAACATATAGTCCTGCACAGGAATTTGGGAATAGCTTTCCCATCCGAATTTTACACCTATTTCTTTTTCGTAAAACTCTATCATATCAGCCATATACATATATGTAGTTGCAACACGATCCTTCATATCAGGATAGTAATACAAATGAATAGGCAAACCAGCTTTTGTTTTGCGGTCCTCTATTTCATATTTGCCAATGCCCAGCATAACCAGGTAAGGAGAATGCGGATGGGTCATTTTATAATGCCACGTTTTTGTTTCGTCACTATTCTCTTTAACGCTAACACGTGTTCCGTTGCTAAGCACCTGGTAATCCTTATCAAATGTTATAATGGTCTCGGTAATCATCTTGCTGTTCCAATCATCAAACATGGGTATCCAGTTGCGGTTGTTGATGTTTTCACCTTGTGTCCATATTTGTTTTCTGCTTAAATTATTCGGATCATTCCATCCAATAAAATAAAGGCCCATGCGAGGCATACATTCATAGGTAACCGTTATAGAATCTTTAGATTCCCATACTAATGGGGTTTCCGGATATATGGTAATGCCTGCACTATCAACTTTATACTTTGTTTCTTTACCATTTAAGGTAAGCTTTTTTACATCCATACGTATACCGTCTAACCAGATAGAATCTGTAGTTTGCCTGTATGGGGTAAATGTAAGTGTCACTTTTCCTTTTACCAGTTTCTTTTCGGGTTCAAAAGAAACTTCCACACGCATGTTGGTAAAGTTTACCATTTTTTCGCGTGGGGCCAGTTCTGGATCTATAAGATAGCTACGGGTTTTAACCTGTGAATGAGATAGTGCAACCACAGAAATTAGTAATGCGGATAATAAATTCTTTTTCATGACGTGAGTATTTGCTGTTGTAGTAGGGATTAATGTAAAGCAAATATAGGGAAACGTAAATAACGAGGGCCGCAGAATGCGGCCCTCGTTAAATGAAACTTAGTTTCATTTATTCCTTTACAAATTTCAAGGTATAATTTGAACCGGTTTCCAGTTCATTAACTCTGATAAAATAAACTCCTGTTGTAAGATCAGATACTTTAAGAGAGGTTTGTTTACCGGTAACTTTTTGGGTATTATTTAACTGCTGCCCAAGGGTATTATAAATGGTCATTAGCTTTTCTCCTTCGTAGGTGCTAATTATGTTCAGCACATCATGGGTAGGGTTAGGATATATGCCGTATCCTGCATCTGATGCCGTTAATTCATCAATACCTGCGGTAACCGAAGTGCCCCATAGTGCAAAGTTATCATAGCGGTCATTGCCACTTCCTCCCACAGAATTATCGCCGGTACTGCCATCCGGATTGGTAAGGCCTGCAAGTCTGAATCTTAAAATAAAACCAGCTTTGTTATTCACACTGGTATCAGAAGTAAAATTAATTTGCTGCGGCACCCAGGCGCTGGCAGTATACTCAGAAGAATTGAGTTCCAGTGTATCGGGATGAAAATGACCACCGTTGCCAAATGTATCCATTGCTGCTGTCAATAGCTTCCAGGTTGTTCCTCCATCTGTACTATAAGAGAAGATATTGTAACGGGCTCCTTTTGGGCTTGATGAAGTAAAAGCAAATTGAAGTTGAATATTTTTATAACCCGTTGTAGGCATATAGAGCCAAAGTTCACAACTGTCCGATGGGTTACGTGCCCTTATATAGGCGTTCCCTTCGGCAAAGCCACTATCGCTATGATTAAAGTATGAATAGTGGCTGCTTGAATAATCATAGATAACAGATCCGCCGGCTCCATTATCAAGTATGCTATCAAGGCCATGATTAAATGACGAATAATGGTATTGCGGACGATAGTAAACAATATGACCTTTAGTAAGACCGGTCGCTGAGTAATCGGCAGTCAATGGCCAGGTAGAATGCAGTGTATCATACCCATAGTGGCTACTGCTACTATCGTAACTTATAGTGGTACCTAAGCTATCGCCGCCACCGCCAGAAGTTGGACGTACTTGGTTAAAATCCCAGAATTGAATAAGTGTTGATTGCGCATTACTTTGCTTTACAGAAAAAACGATAAGCATACATAAAATAAAAAGTTGGAGTTTTGTTTTCATAGTTAATATTTTTTGGATAAATGAAATGATTAGTATACCGCCGCAAGTATATTGCATCATCTTTATTTTAGTATTAATGATGCGTTAAGAAATTAATTATGTTGTGCGGTTACACGGATTCTATTTTATAGCCTATTCCTTTTAAGGTGATAATTCTTTCCTTGCCTAATTTTTGTCGCAACTTCCATATATGTACATCGATAATGCGATCATTTATCTCAAGGTCACCGTTCCATACCAGATCGTGAATAACATTTCTGCTATATACCTTTCCAGGCTTAGAAATAAGAAGTTCTAAAAGATCAAATTCCTTTTTGGATAAGCTAATTTCCTTTTTCCCGATTTTTACTGAATGTGAGGACTTATCGATAATAAGGTCCTTCCCCAGGCTAACCGTGGCCTTGTTAGGAGGGCTTGTTCTTCTCACCAATGATTTAATTCTGCTTATTAATACCCTGGGTCTAATTGGTTTTAATACAAAATCATCGGCGCCTGCATCCAGGGCGGCTATTTGAGTATAGTCTTCCGCACGCGAAGTGAGAAACATAATGCCAGACCCACTGCATTCGGGCAATGCCCTGATTTCTTTACATGTTTCAATTCCATCCAGGTCGGGTAGCGTAACTTCTAAAATTACTATAAGCGGAGATATTTCTTTTGCTTTAGTAACAGCGGCTTTTCCGTCAGCGGTTGTAAACACAGTAAATCCTCCGCTTTTAAGCACCTGAGAAATAAATTCCCTGTCCTCTTTATTACTATCTACAACTAAAATCTTAACATCTTCCATGCGTCTTTACCTCTATTATTAATTGGGCCGATTTGGGCATACAACAGTATAATTAAAGCATTACGTAATAATTAATGTCATATTAATAAATCTTGAATAAATTTTCATGTGCAATTAATAATTTCTGCGATTTGTTAAATTATAGTTATGAAATTATAAACCACGCGTGATTGTAAAAGCCCAATAGTATGTTTGTATCGGTTAAATAACAATGACATATTGTTCTAAAACGGATCATGATCATGAAGCACAAGTACATACGAATTTCTTTTCTTCTTTTTCTACTTTTCACTTTCAAAGTAAAAAGTACCGAGGCCCAGCAAGATACATTGAATGTAATGGCATACAATGTGTTGCATTTTGGTGATGGATGCCAGGGCTCAAATACGTATCTGGAAGGAAAGTTGCGGACAATTGTTCAATATGCTAATCCCGATGTTCTTGGCTTAGTAAAAGTACAGTCTATTAAAGTGACACCAACTGATAATAATGGATTATCTCCCTATGGTTTTGCTGATAGTATTATACAATATTCGCTTGATGTAGCTTACCCCGCAAGATATAACTATTGTACTTTAACTAATATATCAGGTAGCAATGATATGGATGTACTGTTTTATGATCAAAATAAACTCGGTTTCCTGTCGGTCAAGAACCTTATCAGCCTGCAGGAAGATTTTGATTTATACAAATTGTATTATAAGGATCCCCATCTTACCATTACACATGATACAACTTTCCTTTATTTTATACTTAATCATACTGTATCCGGTACTTCCTCAACCCAGCGTGATCAGCAAGATACATTAGTAATAGATCAGCTTGAAAAAATATTCTATCATCTTCCGAACCTTATAAGTATGGGAGATTTTAACACACACTTAACGGGTGAATTAGGATACCAGAGATATGTTAATAATAGCGATACTAACTTTTTGTTTTATGATCCTCCTTTTAATCCCGACCACAATCTAAGTTATCCCATAGACTGGGATATTAGTCCGACATTATGCTCCGGCTATCTTAATACTTCTACCAGGGAGTCAAGTTCATACCCCAATAGCTGTGGAACTAATAATGGGGCTAAAGATTGGTATATACATATTTTTGCATCCGCGTGGCTGACACATAATTTCGATTATATAAAATACATCCCTGATTCCTATGTAACCCTTGGTAATGATGGCAACCGGGTCGGAATATCTGAAAATGACAGTACTACCAATGGAAGAAATAATTCGGCTCCGTCTAATGTGGTTAATGCAATCTTCTTTTTATCCGATAAGTATCCTACAATGTTAAAACTTGCGGTAACCAATGACAGTTTGGGCAATGGCCCACCAAATCCGGTAATTAATGGTACTGCACTTGTTTCGCCCGAAAAGGGAATGATAACGGTAAATAATCCTATTCAAAATAATAAAATTGAAATGAACTTTTCTTCGGCTTGTATAGGCGAAAATTGTGAACTTACTTGCTATGATATTTATGGCCGGAATTTATTTTCAAATGACTTTGTGATCAATTCTACAAGGATTGAAAAAAATGTAAGCTTAAGCCAGGGTACCTATTTTCTTCGCGTGCAAACGGCACATACGCTTAATGTGTATCATTTGGTGAAGTTATAAATTCCAATTAGCTTCCTTTTTCTGCAGGCAAATACAATTATTTAATGCCTCATTAATATTAGAATAAGATTGTAGGATTACTCTTGCTCAAACTTTAAAAGGAAATGGGAAGGAGAAAAATTACGCATAAACTTTTATGCTTAGGTGGCTTGTTAATTGTATTGATAACAAGTAGTAATGCCGCTATTGTTAAAGGCAAGATACTGGATTCAAAGAGCAACGAGGCATTAATTGGGGCGGTAGTGTTTAATAAAGATAATAACCAGGTAAATGCATCTGCAGGATTGGATGGTACTTATTCCATTAAAAATCTGGCTCCGGGCACTTATACAATAGTTGCCCAATTTTTTGGATATACTACGCTTGAAAAAAGTGTTGTTATAACCGACGCGAACCAAATAGTTACTCAAGATTTTATGATGGAGCAGCAAATGGTTAACCTGGGCCAGGTTAAGGTTGTGGCAAGCGGAGAAAAGGGATCGGACAACTATGCCAGGAGTGAAGAAAGGAATGCCGATTACGTTATGAACGTAATGTCCGCCAAAACCATTCAGTTATTACCTGATATAACCATTGGTGATGTATTACAAAGAGTTTCAGGTGTTGTAACTGAGAGATCGCAAACAGGAGGTGGTAAGTATGCTACTATAAGAGGCATGAACAAGCAATATAACTACACAACCATAGATGGTGTAATAATTCCAAGCCCTGATTATGGTAACAGGTATGTGCCAATGGATTTATTCCCATCTGAGATGGTAGAGCGCTTAGAAGTTATTAAGTCACTAACTCCCGATATGGAGGGGAGTGCTATAGGTGGTGCGATGAACCTCGTGTTAAAGGATGCCCCTGATGCATTTATATTTAGTGCAGATGCTGCAACAGGATTTGACCAAATGTTCTTTAACAAGGGATTTATGAGTTATAATTCAAATGTAATAAATCCAAATTCGCCTGAACAGATATATGGCCCCAACTATAAAGCAACAGCGAATAATTTTCCGTTAGGAACATTAAATTATAAAGATGCTCCTGCACCACCCAATATAGTATCCGGATTTACAATAGGAGACAGATTTTTTGATAATAAATTTGGGATATTGGCCTCTGCTAATTATCAGAATGTATATAGCGGTTCAGAAGGTTTTTTTATGAAATCACAACAAATTCCTTTACCAGGTCCTTCACCAGGTAATATACCTGAATGGGACTATATGTCGAACAGAAACTATTATATACAGCAGACACGCGGAGCAGCCCATATTAAAATGGACTATGAGTTTAATACCAAGCATAAAATAACTCTATATACTGTATATACCGAAATGGTACAAAAAGAAACCCGAATAGATATGGATACTGATAATACCCAACCGGGAAGCGAACAAGATCCAGCATTCAGGTCTCAAATAATATACGAGCATATTCTTAATACTACTTTGAAAGGATATGATAGCTTAGGAAGCCATCTTTTTCTTGATTGGACCGGTGCATTTGCTAGGGCATGGTCTAATGAGCCAGATTGGGATGACCTTGGATTATTGGGAACTGTTGGTGAACCGCAAACCTATTTTTCCTCTCTTTCCAGAGTTTGGCAACAAAGTACGGACCAGGATTTCAGTGGTTATATAAATCTCACTTACAATTTTAAAATCGCTGGTCAGGATGCTTTTATAAAAGTGGGCGCAATGAATAGGGATAAGAGTAGAGATGATTATTACAATGAATATGATTTTGCAGCTCTTCCGTATCAGCCTGTTTTTACAAATATTACCACACTTTTCAATACCCCCAATACAGTTAAATTAATTGATTCTACAGGATCGGCACAAAGCAGTAATAGCTATAGCGTTCAGGAAGATGTAATGGCTTATTACTTGATGGGCAAAATAAATATTCTGCATAGAGTAGAGTTGTTAGGAGGCATGCGTATAGAAAACACTTCGCAGGCTTTTGTGGACGATGAACCCATTACTATTCCCGGGCAATATGGCTCCAAGCAATATACGGACTATTTACCTAGCGGGCAGGTAAAGGTGATCCTGAATGACAAAATGGCAATAAGGGCAAGTTATTTTGCATCTATATCCCGCCCAAGTTTTATAGATATTCTTCCCTATCAATTATCAACAGACGAATATACGCAGATAGGCAATGAATATTTAAAGCATACCACAGCTAATAACTATGATCTACGATATGAGTTTTTTCCAAGCCCTTCTGAACAGCTGCTTGCGGGAGTGTTTTATAAACAGATATACGATCCCATTGAATTGGGCATAATACCTGCACCGGGCGGCGGACCATCGGCTACGTTTGAACAACCAATAAACATAGGAGGAGATTCTAACCCTGCAATAAACTACGGATTTGAACTTCAATTCAGTAAAGACCTTTTTCATAAATTCAAAATATCAGGTAATTATACCTATACACATTCCAGTATAACCATACCGGGCTTATATGAATTAATCAGCGCACCCGGTGGTACCCAAAGAGTGGTGGTTAGTGAAACAAGACCTTTACAAGGACAAGCTGATAATGTTGCAAATCTTTCACTTATATACAAGGAACCAAAAATTGGATTAGAAGTTGAACTAGCTGCTGTATATACAGGTAAATCTATTGCCTTTGTTTCTACAGAATGGTATGGGCTTGACTTATGGCAAATGCCTATGACAAGACTTGATTTCTCTTTTGATAAAAAATTAAGCAAAAAAATAAAGTTGAGCTTGTATGGAAAAATTAACAATATCCTCAATACACCTTTGATCGTGCGTATGTATCCGCCAAGTGCGTATGATAATATACCAAGAACCGGTTACTGGTGGGCTAATCAAGATTCTAATAATGGCTATATAAGCAGCATAATAGTTGAAAAAGCCTTATATGGACAAACCTACTTGATGGGATTACGGTATAGATTTTAAAATAAGTTGAGTTAAACGGCTAGTAACCAAATAATAGGGTAGCAACTAGCTAGTAAATGGTGACAAACAAGGGTTAATATTTTCTTAATAAAGTACTGAATTTAGTAATGATTAATTAACCCTCCTGAAATATTTATGTTATTTGAATGAATGAGTTTTGTCCCAAATTCTAATAAACAAACAAAATGAAAAAAACTTCTAAAATTCTTTTAATGTTGGCTATAGTTGTGGGACTTTTGCCATCCTGTAAAAAGAATAATTCAGAAACTACAACTGTTTCTACTCCTCCTTTCCAGGTAGGCCAGCCTATAACTGCTGGTAGCTTACCTGCAGGTTCTTATAAGGGAACCATGACATCGGGTAATACCTATACACTTACCGGAGACTTTACCATTAATCCAGGCGATACCGTTCTTTTGCAGGCTGGTGTAAAAGTTTGTGTAGGTCCAGGTGTATCAGTTATTGTAAGAGGTGTACTTATATCTTTAGGTACTTCTAGCCAACCTAACTGGTTTACTGCTTGTAACACTACTAAAGTTGATCAGCTTGGTGAAAATCCTGCAAATGATCCTGCTTTTGTTACTCCGAACTTATGGACAGGTATTAATTGCGATACTTGTTGTAAATTATGTGACCTTAGATGGACACATGTTGAATTTACTGGTGCGGCATTCCCTCACACCATTAATTGCGTGGGTGGTATACAAGGTGGCACATCCTTTGCTATCTTGTTTCAACGCCCTACAGGAGACTTTATCTTTACAGATAGCTGGATATATGGTTGCGATGATGATTGTATCCGTATACAACAAGGCCGTATTTATATGGCGAGAAACACCTTGGAAAAAATGGGATATATCGGCGGTGATGGTCTTAATGCTAAGCATGGTTCACAAGGTGATATGTCGTTCAACCTTTGTATAGGTAACGCTACTAACTCAACCAAGGGCTCTGATAAAGGCTCGGGTCCTTATGTAGAATGTAACATCAACATGTATAATAACACATATATCGATTGCGGTTATAGGCAAGCATCTCCTCAAAGCCGTGGGTCAGATATTGATATTGAGCAAGGTGCAAGAGGTTTGATTTATAATAACCTTATTGTAAACTGCCGTAACGGTATTCGTGTTGGTGATAACCAAAATGGTATCCCTCAACCCGACACTGCTAATGTGCATATTAGCAATAACTTTTACTATGCAGATTCTATAAATGAGATCAATCAAGGTTTCCCTATCCAAGCCGGTACATGGACAAAGCAAAATGCTTACATAATACCTAACCTGGAATCAACCCCATCTTTATGGAATTTACCTCAGCCTTTCTATCGTCCTCCTTACGATGACTCTACTTATAGCGCTCCGACAGCTGCTGCAGGTGCAAACAAGCCAATGTTTAAAAACTTCCCACTGCCTCAACCAGTTGCTAACGGTTATGGCTTAGGTTCTATCAGTTCGCTGGAAACTGGTGTTGCAGTTACCGGAAGTAACTACGACTTCCATTTACAAGCTGGTTCTCCTGCAATTGGTCAAGGATTTACAAGTTTCCAACCTTTTGCTAATGTTGCGAACCCAGTTACTGCAGATGTTACAAACCCAAATTACGCACCTATTGTTAGCGCTCCTGGCGTTGATATTGGTTGCTACCAGGTTAATAATTCAGGTAACCAACACTAAGATAAGTAGTACATCACTCATCATCGAAAAGCCTCCCGAACATTCGGGGGGCTTTTTGTTTTAGTAATCGACGGAATTGGGATGTTCAAGTTCAACAACTGTTCTATTCCGCCACAAATCCCTAAAAGGGCTTACCTTAATCCTTAACAGTAAACAACAGATTGCTAATAAGTAACATTCAAAGCACACCTTTAGGGGCTTGGGGCAAACAAATTGTATTAGATTTCTCGCTCAGAGCGGGCGTTAGAATTTAACGATGATCCGGGGAATATCATCTATATGAATTGTATAGCGTTCTATAGCCCTACAATTTAATAAGGTAATATTCAGACTCGTCATTCCTAACGCAAAGAGCAACTTCAGTTACGTTAGCCAAGGTCAACCTATCCTGCAAGAATGCAAGGTAATCCGGCGCAACCTTGGCCCAATAACCAGCGCAGTTGATTTATTCAATCACAAAATGTGCCCTGATCATGGTTAGCTTATCTGGTGCAGGTGCTGTTTGATGGTTTTTATCTGCATCGCGGCCCATACTGGTAATATCAACCTTAGAATTAACTTTTACAATAGTGAACCCGTAATAATAAGGTACCCAATCGGGCTGCATAGGTGCGCCGGCGTTGCCGCATACTACCATCCATGTTTTTCCTTTGTGCGGTAATATAGTATCCCACAAATGATAATGCGAGGCGAACATAACATCACAATTGTATTTTTCAAGGCATGCCCACATGCTGTCGCGGTTAGATGGATGTTCTTCCAGTGCAGGCTCAGACTGATAATGGGTTTGGAACGGAGGCTTGTGGCCAAAAGCGAAAATATGGCGTGCACCATCGTCCCCGGCTTCCTTAAGGTCTTTACCTAACCAATGATAAGGTACTCTGCTCTCACGGTCTAAAGGGTCTGTATTAAATATTACAAAGTGATCGCCACCATAATCAAATGAATAGGTAAGCTTGCTTTGGTCGCTCATAAGGCTATCGGTGTTAGGCACCAATCCTGTGGCATGTGGCCCATTATCGTTCATGATATAGTCTTTCATCTCTCTTACAAATATTCTTTCATTTACCACCATAGCCACCCTTCCCGATCCAATCTTCTCGCAGGTTTCGTGATTACCTGGTACAGTAACCAGCTTAGCACCGGTTTTAGCTAATGAAGATTCCTGGTATATCTTTTTCCATTCTTCCAATTCATGTTTAAACCGCACTGTATCGCCATCAGTATATCCCAATACAAGGTCTCCGTTAAAAAATACAAATTTTGGTAATGGCTTTAATTGGGCAATTTCTTCAAACATTCTTTTTAACTGGTATGTATTGGTTGTGCTAGGATTGCCAACAGTGTCCTCGGGCGCTACACGGTTATCACCAAGCACTACAAAAGTATAATCCTGCTTATGCCCAAAGCGCGAACATCCTGAGAGGGTAAATAATGCGGCCATGACTAAACAAGCACTGAAAAAGGAGGAGGGTTTCATAATAAATTAGAATTTTTAATGCCCCTAAGCTATATTCTTAATATTAAGGCAATGTTAAATCCTCCAAAAAATAAATAATTGTGAGATGCGGGCTTCAAGAAGCGATCAGAACTCCTGCAGCCGTTTTGCTATGTTCCATCGGAAAGAGAGAGAAAAGATATTATCGTCGCTATTATAGTATGATAGCTTGCTATTCTCAACCCTGTGTATGGCTGTAAGGTCTATAAACATATTATGTGTTACCTGGTATGTAGCGCCAAAGCTCAGGTATTCAATGGTTGTTCTTGCTCCTTGTCCGATAAAATTGCCGTAGTCGTGCATGCGGGTATTGTAATCGAGCATAACGTTGCTTCCCCAGTTTTGTCCCGGCGCGCTGCCATAATCAGCACCTGCAGAATCTAACCCGATTAAGGTGTAAATAAGTTTTCCGGTTAAGGTTAATCTGAAAGTAGGCTGGTATTTAAGTATAGCTATGGCTTCGTAGAAATTAGCGCCCATAGGATCGGCAAGGGATTGGTCGTCGTTTGTGTAATTCGAGTAATAGGAATAATTTTTAGTTGTGGAGTAGGAAAAGTGAGTATAGGTATATGGCGGAACTATGTTGCCTTCCAGTTGCATATCCAGGTTATGGATGCCAAATACGTCAACATACTTTAAACCAAGCTGACCGGCCTGTTTATTACCCCACCACCCTGTTCCGGCCGTGATCTGGTCAAGACTGAATTCATCAAGAAAAATAGTTCCATAAAAGGAAAAATGATGCAGGAAGTTCCATTTCCAGTTAATACCTATGTGGTCCTTATCCGGTGCACCTAAACCATTTTCTACCGCGTTATAAAAAATAATAGGGTTAAGATAATAGAGGTCGTATCCCCTGTTATGCACAGAATCTGTATTGCCAAATGTTATGTTTTCAAACGCGCCTATGTCGAAATTTTTGAGAACATGGAAGACCAGGTAATGCAGGGCCATGTATTTGCGGGGATAGTTTATATCGCCCGTATAATGGTCCAGGTTATCGGCCACCATCTCTCCGTATAGATTGATGTACTCAAACTTCCAAACCTTGGTGTCTATTTTCCAAAAGAGGTAATTGCCCGAATAATCTGATAGCATAAGCGAGCGATACCCATCGCCAATAAAATTAGTACCCTGACCAAATTGGGTACTGATGTGCCTGGTTATATTAAAATCGATATATCCATTTACTGAATAAAAATCATACCCGTTTTTCTTGAATGTTTTCCAGTAGCCTTCACCCGGAATTGCTCCGGTAGCTGCTATCCTGTCGTCTACATATTGTGGGAACAGGGCTTGGTTATCGGTTACTAAACTATAGAATCCGACTTTGCCATCAATACTACCACGTATCTCCGCACCACGGGTATTAAGGTAATCTGTCCTTGAAGAAATACCTTCTAGGGGATCACTTTCCTTTCCGTAGGTAAAATAGGCTACGGGGTTAAGCTGTAATTGAAAGTATTTGGTGTTTACAGCATAAAAGTCATTTTTCTTTTGATACAAATATTTTAAGATCGGCTTCTTGCTGTTGCCCGAGTCAGCAGATCTGCTCCATTCCCAATTGTCATTTTGTAAATACTTTAAATCGCGGATGTCGGTATTAGAAAAGTGAAATGAGGAATCCTTTATAAGTGTATCCGCCAGTCTGGCTATGTCTTTTCTCAAGTATGGTTTAACGCTGGTGAATATATTCCCCGAATTTGCTTTTATATCCATCCTGTCTATTAGATCATAATAATCCTTATCCAAAGGGGCATACACGCTTTGTGCAAAGGATACAGATGCAAGGCAGGTAAAAAGAGCAAGTATAGATATTCTCATAAGTGAGTTTTCATCAAATCTATGAAATCCTTTACAATTGGTATAACGCTAACTATAATACTTTTAAGGCGTAATTGTTAATTGTTGCATCGCTCCACTTGTCTTATTATGTGGTTTGCGTGAGGGATGCGAGCGAAAAGCCCGGACCCCGAGTACTCGGGGGAGGACTTGCAGCGGGCCAGCCCGACCCGTAGGGGCACGCCCAAATTAAAAAGAGACTCTTTGTACTATTACGTAGTCTTCCTGTAGTTAAGAATGGCCCAGGTATTTAATACCAACCCTATAAGAAAAACATAGAGTATGTGGAAGCGTATGTCTGCTATTCCGCTGCCTTTAATTACCACCATTCGCATCACATCAATAAAGTAGCTCACCGGGAACAAGTGAGTTATTACCTTAGCCCATGTAGGCATGCTATCAATAGGGGTATATAAACCGCTCATCATGTTAAACACCATCATAAAAAGAAACATGAGCGAATTGGCCTGTTGCTGTGTCACAGCATAAGTAGATATAAGAAGACCGAACCCAAGAATGGCAAAAAGAAAGACAAGTAGAAAGAGATAAAGCAAAAAGATATTCCCTAACGGAACTATATGGTAACCAACCAGGCCTATAAGCATACCGAAAGTAAATACAACAGTGCCCATTACTATAAATGGTAACAGTTTACCAAGAATGAATTGGTACTTTTTAATAGGCGTTACGTTTATTTGCTCTATGGTGCCTATTTCTTTTTCTTTCACAATATTAAATGCGGCTGATAAACCTGCAATACCTGTTACAAGAGACACCAGAATGGCGGGAACCATAAAGATGTAATAGGTTAATGCGGGATTGTACCAATAAGAAGAAATAACGGGAATAGTTGGGAGCTCACCCGGATTATTAGGGTCAACCCAGTCCATACGTATGTCGTTATTATAATCACTAATAATACCACTCAGGTAGCCAAAGCCTACTGCCGCTTTTACTCCGTTAATAGCGTTTACCAGTATAGCTACTTTTTGGCTGCCTTCGGTTATCAATTTTTGTGAAAAATTTTCAGGAATTTCGAGTATAATGTCTGCCTTGTCTTGCTGTATTAGCCTTTCTGCTTTGGAATTAAAGTCGGTAGCACCGGCAAGCCGGAAGTAACCCGATGAAAGTATCTTTTCAGTTAGTTTGGCAGATACTTCAGAATGGTCGTGATCTACAATCGCGATATTTATATTCTTAATGGTATAATTGGCGGCTAAGGGCAATAATATAAGCTGTATGGCAGGTGCAATAAAAAGCCTACCGATAAACCCTTTATCGCGGAATATTTGCCTGAATTCTTTCTGTAGTAAAAACCAGAGTGGTCTCATTATTCTAAGCGTATTTTAAAGTTTCTAAGGGCTATAACCAGGAAAAATATGGTCATACCTATCAGTATCACGGTTTCTTTCCAAATATATGAAAAGCCAAGGCCCTTAAGCATTACGGCCTTAACGATGATGTAATACCATTTGGCCGGAACTATGTTGGACAGAATTTGTAAAACTATGGGCATGTTTTCTATCGGGAACATATAACCACTCAGCAGCATGGTAGGTAACATCATGCCAAGCATAGAGGCAAACATGGCCGATTGCTGCGAAGATGTAATAGTAGAAATTAAAAGACCGAGTGAAAGTGCTGTTATGATTAGCAAAGTGCTTTCTGCCACGAGCAAAAGTAAACTGCCCTTAATGGGAAGATCGAGGGCATAAACGCTAAGTAATAATATAGCTGCCAGATTCACCAGTGAAAGAATAAGATATGGTATGGCTTTAGCGACAATTACCATTAATGGTTTTACCGGAGATACCAGCAGTATTTCCATAGTGCCAAGTTCTTTTTCGCGCACAATAGAAACAGAGGTCATCATAACGCAAACAAGTAATAGTACCATAGCCATAACCCCGGGAACAAAATTAGGGGCTCCTTTCAGGTCGGGGTTATATAGCATCCTAACCTCGGGCACAATCGAGTAGGGAACAGAAGAGCCCTTGGAAAGATCGGCCTGATAATCGTTTACAATGGTGGTAATATACCCCGAAAGTGTAACAGCAGTGTTTGGGTCAGATGCATCTGCAATAACCTGTATGGGGGCTTTGCCCAGGTGCAACAGATCAGTATAAAAATTGGCCGGGAATACCACAGCTAATTTTATGGTGCCTTCTTTAAATGCGTTATTTATTTGCGATGGGCTCATCAACGTTTTTTGTACGCTGAAGAACTTGCTGCCTTCAATTTTATTGATGATCTGCTCGGATGCATAATCCTTAGCATTATCAACCACCACAATATTCGCATACTTTAATTCATTGGTAAGTGCAAACCCGAATAGCACTATTTGCACAACCGGCAGGCCAAAAAGCATCAACAACGTTTTAGGATCACGAAGAACCTGCAGAAACTCTTTTTTTACAAATGACAGAAGCTGTTTCATTTTTCTTGTTTATTAATCTGCAGAACGTTTAGCTTCCCGTGCAAGCTTGTAAAATACCTCATCAATAGTGGCTACGCCAAATTTTTCCCGTAATCCCTTAGGTGAATCCAGCGCATCTACCTTACCATCAACCATGATGGTTACACGGTTACAATACTCCGCTTCATCCAGGTAGTGGGTAGTAACGAATATGGTAATCCCTTTATCGGCAGCATCGTAAATAAGATCCCAAAATTCCCGGCGCATGTAAGGGTCTACTCCGCCGGTAGGCTCATCTAAGAATACAATTTTAGGCTGATGCACAATAGCTACTAAAAAAGATAGTTTCTGTTTCCAGCCCAGCGGTAAAGATTTAACCAGTTGTTTTGCTTCGTGCTTTAGGCCCAGCTTTTCAGTTAGCTCGCCACTTTTATCTTTTATTTCTTTGTTAGATAACCCGTATATGCCACCATAGAATTCAATATTTTCAAGAACAGTTAAATCCTCATACAGCGAGAATTTTTGACTCATATATCCAATATTTTTCTTTATTTCCTCCGGTTGGCTGAATACATCAAAACCGGCTACTTTAGCTTCGCCTGATGTGGGTATAGATAGTCCACATAGCATGCGCATAGCTGTAGTTTTCCCGGCTCCGTTAGCGCCAAGGAATCCAAATATCTCCCCCTTGTGCACATCAAAAGTAATGGCATCTACCGCTACAAAATCGCCGAAGCGCTTGGTAAGCTTATTTGTTTTGATCACTACTTCGTCGCTCATCTCGTTCTTTTAATAAACGTATAAAACAATCTTCAACAGTTGGGGTAATAACTTTAAGTTCCAGGTCACTATAGCCCTTGTCGCCAATAAATTTTTTCAGTTCCTCTTCACTGCATTTAATATATAAGTGCAGGTATTCACCAAAAGTGTAACAGTTGGCCGTTCCCTCAAAACCACGCAGGTCGGTTAAAAGTCTGTACATAGAAGAGGACTTAAGCGCATAAAGCTTTTGGGGGTATGCCTTAATAGTATCTTCCGGACTTGCTATGGATAGCATTTTGCCGCCGAGTATAAGGCCAATGCGGTCGCACAAAGTAGCTTCATCCATGTATGATGTTGAAACCAGGATAGTGATGCCTTGCTTTTTGTAACGTTTCAGCATATCCCAAAACTCTTTACGCGATACTACATCTACACCGGTTGTAGGCTCATCCAGAAAGAGTATTTCGGGCTTGTGTATAAGAGCGCAACACAAAGCGAGCTTTTGTTTCATCCCTCCCGATAACTTTCCTGCCCGCCTGTCTTTAAAAGGTTCAAGTTGCACATAGATATCCTTTATAAGCTCATAATTTTGTTCTATAGTGGTATCGAACACCGTGGCAAAGAACTCCAGATTTTCTTCAACGGTAAGGTCCTGGTAAAGCGAAAACTTGCCCGGCATGTAACCTAATATACCGCGGATGGCCTTAAAGTCTTTCACTACATCATAACCTCCAATATTGGCTGTGCCTTTATCCGGTAACAAAAGGGTGGTAAGTAAACGAAAAATAGTGCTTTTGCCCGCTCCATCAGGTCCTATCATGCCAAATATCTCGCCCTTCTCTACAGAAAATGAAACATCATCAACTGCAAGAACGGCGCCCTTGTTATAGGTTTTGGTAATATGATCTAATGTTATAGCGCTCATTGTGTAAATTTCACCTCACCATACATTCCAATTTTTAAGTAGCCGTCATTTACAACCCTCACTTTTATAGCATATACCAGGTCAGCCCTCTCATCCTTGGTAGGAATGGTCTTTGGAGTAAATTCAGATTTATCGGATACCCAATAAACTGTGCCGGTATAGAAACGATACTTACTGGCTCCTAAGTCAGTTCTAACTTTTATGCTTTGTCCAAGCTTTACTTCGGTAAGTTGCGAACCTGTAATATATGCGCGTAGTATAAGCGTGTCTGTCTCTGCAATTTTGTATAAGGCTTTACCCGGCATCACCACTTCATGATCCTCGGCGTATTTGGTAAGCACCGTTCCGTGAATAGGATTTATAATGCGGCATTTTACTAGCTGATCATTTATCTGATCTATCTGTCGCTGCAATGGGGCAACATCTTTTGTTATAGTTGTTGAAGTAATTCCCAGTGTTGATTCTTGTGCCTCAATTTGTTTGCTGAGGACCTCTACCTGTGTGTTGGCATCATCTAGTTGTTGTTGCGTTGCAGCGCTTGCTTTGAACAGGTTATTGATCCGGTCCTGGTTCTTTTTTGCCTCTTGTAATTGGGCTTGCAGAGATGCTATTTGCACGGGTATATTGGGCACCTGGCTTGTAGTAGACGCAATTTGCGCCTCCAGTTGCTGTTTTCTGAAGTACAACTGAGCACTATCTACATAGCCAATAAATTGTTTGGGCTTAAGTGTTTGTCCTTCCTCCACATTAAATTCCATCAGTGTGCCCGATGCCTCTGTAGATACAATGGTTTCTACCGATTCGAATGCTCCTGCTGCATCGTAATCATTTTCGCTATTGTGGCAGGAAGCAAGTAAGGTCGCTGTTATAATTCCAATAAGAGTTACTTTTCTCATAATCATAAAAATTAAATTTTAGTTGCCTGATGTATTTTGATAGTTATATTCATCCATTAGTAATTGAACTTCGTGTAGCAAAAGGCTTTGCTTTGCCTCATCCTCTGCATCCAATTCGCTTATATAGTCGTGTACGGTCATGGTGCCATTATCCATTTGAACTTTTGCAGAGTTTTTAACCGCGGTGCGTTTGTTTATGATATCATTATCTTTATTTATCAATTGTTCCAGCTTTATCATATCGGCACTTTGTTGTTTAAGATTTATCCTGGTATTTAAAATAAAATCCTGCTTTTGTATATCGATGCCCTGCCTGTCGATGTTAAGTAATTGCCTTTGATTCTTCAGTGTGTAAAAACCATCGAGTGACCAACTGAGGCGGAAACCTGTAATGTAGTACCATGCAGGATCAATGTCAAACGCATTTAATCCAGGTAAGGCATATCCGCCCTGAAAGAAGTATGAAAATTTAGGTCTGTTACCCACATTTAAAAGCTTATCCTGCACATCATCATTTTTTTTCTGTGCATCATAAAACGCTAATTCAGGCCTGCGAATACTGTCAGAAACTTTAACATTACCCGGAGACATTAGTGCTGCACTATCTGTTAACTGCCGATTGATAAAGAGAGAGAGCATATCCATATAGGCCTTGCGAGATGCCCGCAAGGTTATCTCATTTTGCTGCTGTTGCATAAGCTCGGCTTGCAGTTCCTCCAGGTTACTTTCCAATGCGGTGCCATTTGTTACGTTGGCCTGCATTTTATCAATGTTATTTTGCAAGTCTCTTTGAGTAACGTTATTTTGTTTAAGCTGTGCATCTATAAGCAGGGCCCCAAAAAATATCTGGTCTATCCTGTCTTTCAGGGCATATAGTTCCACTCCAACATTTTGGGTTTGTATATCTGCATTAGCTTCCTGTAATTGTTTTTGTTGCTTTATCATTCCACCGTCATAAATGGTTTGGTCCAACTCTCCATGCATATTAAATTGTTCTTTGCTTAATGTAGGAATACTGATGGTGATACCCCCAAATTTGAAATCGAGAGGTATTTGAGTAACGGCTGATTGGTAAGTACCTTGACCATTAAAGTTTACTTGAGGTAGGTATCCTCTTGAAGCATTAGATACATTATAATCCTTAGTTTTAGCAATAAGGTCAAGTTGCTTTATCAGCGGATATTGTTGTCTGGCTAAAGCATAGCAGGTATCCAATGTCAGTGTTTGGGCATTGATAATAAATGAATAAATAAATAGTGATCCCGTTAAGAATATTTTTTTCATCGTAATAATTATTTTGATTTTAGCATTGCATCAATCCACTTAGGAATTAACTTCTTACGTTCCTGCATCAGGTTATAAAACTGTTCGGATGATAATGAATGATTGTTTTGGACCATTGGTTTAGCTATAAATGGGAAAATAGTAAGTGAAACTATATTCATCATTATATTCATAGGGTTTATGGTAGTTATTTCACCTTTTTTCATTGCCTGTTGTATTTGTTTCATAAAATAAGACCCCATAAATCTTTCTCTCATTTCAGTTCGCTGCGGAGTACTTTTCAAATGATTCATTACAAACAAAGGCATATCGGGCAAACGGGTAAGCATATCGATATAATTGTTAACCAATAATTCAATCTTTTCATTTATGGATGTGTTCTCGTTATTAACCATATCGCTTATTACCTGCATAAATTGCCCTACATTTTCCTGCATTATTATTTCAAATAATTTTTCTTTACTTCTGAAATAATAATTAAGCAGGGCCAGATTTATTCCTGCTTCCTTTGCTATATCACGCGTTTTGGTTGCTTCGTAACCTTTCATGGTAAAAAGTTTACGAGCAGCATGTATTATCTTTTGCTCTGTAGTAAGGTCAGTTTTTTTTGCTTTCGGGGTCATCTTGTTTGAAATACAATGCAAATATATAATTAATAAGTTGATTTAAACAATTGATTAAATCAAATGATTTATATATCAAGTAGTTATAATTTGATAAATAGAAAATTCAAAACTAAATGACTAGATATCCTTAACAGCGGCAGTGCCCTGAGGAGTATTCATTATGAGAAGAAAGAACAATACATAAAAATAGACTCCCCATTGCCGTTCTAGGATAGACTCGGTAAACATAACCAGGATACAGGAAATCATTAAAGCCGTAGCAAAAGGATTACTAAATGTTCTTTTAAAATAAATAGCAAGCGTAACAATCAGCAGCAGTAAAGGAACTATTCCATAATTGATGCCAAGGGTTAAGAATTGATTATGGGCATTATAGGGCACGGTATTTGCTTTTTTAAAGTCCTTTTCTGCATAACATTGATTCAATATTATTTGTGAATTACCAGCACCAACACCTACCCATATATTATGAAGAAAAGTACTAATTCCACAGTCAAAAATAACGCGTCTGTCGTTAACCGTATTTGGATAGTTTTGCGGCGGCCCCACGAACGTTCTGACTTCGTATACTCTGTTTTTTAAGGAGGGAACCACAAAAGGAAGTATAATTATGCATAGTATTAGTAAGGCATAAATTCCTAATAGCTTTTTTCGATTTGGGGTTATTCTATATATGAGAAACAGGCTAGATATAGCCAAAGCAGTAAGTGGCATTTTGGCAGCAACAAATAATTCCTGGAAAAATAGAATTAAGCCAGAAGCTATTAGCAGAAACTTTATTAAATTCGATTTATTACTGTATTCACTTATTATCCATAATATAGATACAGAGGCAAAAAGGCTGTAATAAGTAGGGTGCAGGTGAGATATTTTTTCAAAGCTGTTTCTAAGAATATAAGCTCCATTCTCATAACTTTCCGGTGAGAATAAGATGTGTTGCCAAACTAAAATGGTTAAAGAATATATAGTTAACGCCAGTAAAGATGCCGTGAAAATATACATGTAGGTCTTTAGCGGCTTTAACGGATACATACTCAAATACATACCCACCACAATTGGGGCTGTAAAAAAAAGAAGCTTTTTCTGAAATTCAAATGCCACAATGTGATTGCCGCTGTGAAGAAGCAATTCGATTAAGTACGGAATGAAGGGTAAAGCTATTAGCAGGTTCCTTGTAATTTTTTGCCGGATAGAAGTCACGGTCTTAAAACTAAATGATATAAGTACAAAAAAGGCAAATACAATAAAAAGGCTATTTGCAATTTGTAATGGAAGGCATGGAAAAGCAAAGAGAAGTGAAAATAACCATGGAACTAATGCATCTACGAACCGTTGTACTTTATTTTGCATGTTTAAATGCGTCATAAGTACTTTTTACATACGAAAGCAATTCATTATGAAAACGAGAGGTTTTAAAACGATTGACATTTTTAGCAAAATTTTCAGGAAGGAATTTTGATTTTTGTTTTTCAAAACTTACAATAGCTTCAACAATATCTTCTACGGTTTGTTCTTTATAAAATAAACCCGTTTCGTCGGTTACTGTTTCTTTGTATCCGCCAATATAGGGTACAATCACAGGGGTACCCGCAGCCTGCGCTTCCACAATGGTAATGCCAAAATCTTCATTGGCCGCGGCAATAAATGCCTTGGCATTTTGTACTTTGCTCTTCTTTGTCTGTTCATCTATAAAGCCAAGAATCTTAACATTAGATGACGCTAATTTTTCAAGTTTCTTTTTGTTTGGTCCATCGCCTGCAACTTCAAATTGAAGATCAGGAAGCTGAGAAAACGCTTTAACAAGTAACTCCGTTTTCTTATAAGCTACCTGCCTGGAGACGGTCATGTAATAATTGTCTTTCTTCAGGGTAAGGGCATATGCTTCAATCTCTACAGGAGGATAGATAACTACGGAGTCGCGTTTATAATTTTCTTTTATGCGCTCCTGTACGTTATGCGAATTAGCAATAAAATAATCTACCCTGTCATTGCTTTTTATATCCCATTCTTTAAGCCTGTCAAAAAAATAGTTTAATACCTTTCTTTTTAATGCACCCTGAACGGCCTTGGTATAATCTTCACGTAGGTTCCATGCATATCTTACCGGACTATGGCAATAACATATATGTAATTGTTCTTTGTTCTTTTTAATGCCTTTAGCCACGCAATACGAAGATGATATGATAAGATCATATCCAGATAGGTCTAGACTTTCTATTGCCCTTGTAAACAGAGGAAATAGAAAACGATAGAATTTTCGGGCAAGAGGAATATTCTGAATAAAACTCTTACGGGTGGTTTTACCGTGTAAAAATAATTTACGTTTTTTATCATCAAAAAAATCGAAAAGGCAATATATATCAGCTTCCGGAAAGCAATCTATTATTTCTTTCACCACCTTTTCGGCGCCGCCTACATCATTAAACCAATCATGTACTAGTGCAACTTTCACAATTTGGCAAGTTTTTCAATGGTTTCAAGTATCAATTGTGTAGATTTTTCGTAATTGTATTTGCTTTTAAGCATTTCTATATCTGCCGTGGTAACCTTTTTTTCTGCAATTCCTTCTACTGCTTTCCTATATGTTGTTAGGTCATTCAAGTCAAAATACAAAGGTAAGTCTCCAAATGTTTCTTTAAATACAGGAATATTAGATGCAACTACCGGAGTGCCTAGGCATAAACTTTCAAGAATGGGTATTCCAAAACCCTCATATACAGATGGACAGATAAGCGCCTTGGCATTCTTTATCAATGAAAAATAAGAAGGAGATGGAACATTTTCCAGGTAGATTATATTCTTATTGCCTGCAAATGAAAGGTTATTAAATGCTTTGGCATTATTGCCTACCAATACTAATGTTAATCCCTTCTTCTCAAGGACATCTATATTATTGATAACCCAAGAAGCATTCTTTCTTGGGTTATTTGCGCCTGTAACAACAACATAATCGCATTTAGGCAGAGAAGATGAATCAAATGTCATGTCCGGAAGCCCCGGTGGGGCTACCACTATTTTTTCAGCAGGGATATTGTAATGCTTTATCAATTCTTTTTTGGAGAATGCGGATACAGTAAAGATCACTTTTGAACTGCTGCATACCCTGGGAATCATAAACCTATACCATTGCTTAAATCGTTTGTTAAACCAGTTACCAAGTTCTTGTTCAAAAGCAAGATCGTGAATTGTTACCGCCTTTGCTTTTAGTGCTAATGGAGCCGTATTACATAAATTTAGCAACAGGGCATCAGTTTGTTTACGAATGTACATGGGCAAAAAAAATTGTTCCCATATAAAACCATTTGAATAACCAATAGGTTTTACCGAAAACTCCCAACGATTATCTTTAAATGGCGGCATTACAACTTCTATTACAGCACCTGATTTAATAAGTGATTTTAAGATACCATTAGCATAGTTTTGAACGCCTGTGGCCCTTTGCCATAAAAATCGTCCATTAACTATAACTTTCATCAATATTATTTATTTATAAATAATAATGGGGCAAAAACATTCAATAATCCTAAATCAACTAAACGACACCAAGATACAATTTTTTAATTATATCATTAAAAATGACAGTTTCAGCCCTGTGTAAAAAGTTTACAAATTTATTGCAAAATGCTGCGAACTACGGCTAAGATTAGGATTATAGTAGGGGTCCCTTTCAAGATAGGTGGGCCATTTTTTTTTGAATAAGTTGACTTCCTTATGATGTTTTTTAGACGACTCAGAGGTGGCAAGCGGATGCCCACGTGAAATCGACTCATAATGATAGACTTCTACATGAGGCACATAAACATTTCTGTATCCTTTTTCTAATATCTTCAGGCAAAAATCGACATCGTTATATTCTATTTCGAAATCTTCGCTAAAACCGTTGACATGATCAAAAACTTCAGTCCTTACCATACAGCATGCGGCTGTTAGTGCCGAAAAATTATTTAGCAGAACCACGTAATTAAAATACCCAGGGCCTTCCCTATCTTCAGAAACTAAGATATGCCCGGCTACATCTCCAAGGCCAATAACTACACCAGCATGTTGAATAGTGTCGTTTCCATATAATAGTTTGCATCCGGCAACACCTATCTCAGGTCGTTGGGCTTGGCCCATTAGCCCTTCTATCCATTCAGGGGTAATGACCTCAGTATCGTCGTTCAGTAGCAAAAGATATTTACCCTCTGCATGTTTTCTACCTAGATTGATAAGCCTTGAAAAGTTAAAGGGCAGCTCGTCTCTTATATACTTAAACCTAAACTTTATTTGCTTTTTCCACTCATCAACTGCTTTGAAGAAGTCCTTATTGTCACTATTGTTGTCTATAAGGATGATCTCAAAATTTTGATACGTAGATTTTTCTACAATGGAATTAATGCACCGTTTAAGGTATTTGTGATTATTCTTCGAAGGGATAATGATACTTACTAATTGAGAAGGATCTTCAATGTCTATCCATACTTTGAACCCTCTGAAGCCTTCCAAAAAATCTATTTTGCTTTTACTTCCTCTTCTTTCAAGAGATTCAGTTATGGCACGTTGCGCAGCCCTATGCGCATATGGTTTAGCACCTGGATCTCCTGCTGCACTTTGCATATGCGATCGCCAGTGATAAAGCACTTCCGGTATATGCTTGATCTTATTATATTTCTCTGTAAACCTAAGAGAAAGATCATAATCCTGGCTGCCTTCATATCCTACACGCCAGCCTCCAATTGCTTTTAAATGAGAAGTTTTAAAAACACTTAAATGATTAAGATAATTGCGAGAAAGAAGACTTTCCGGGCTCCATTCGGGTTTGAAATGAGGCAAGGAGTAAACTCCTTTTTCATCTACTTTATCTTCGTCAGAATATATTAGGTCCAGATCAGGATTTTTATTTAATTCCTGTGCGATATAAAAAAGTGCGTCTGGTGTAATAGTGTCGTCCTGGTCCATTAATACGCAATATTCACCTGAAGCCAGTTCAAGAGCAGAATTGGATGCTTTTGAAATATGTCCATTTTCTTTGCGGTAAACTACTTTAATATTTGGGAACCTGCTTCTGTATTCTTCAATTACCTCTTTAACCTGCGGAAGGGTTGAACAATCGTCAGCCAGGCAAATTTCCCAGTGAGTATAGAGCTGATCAATGATTGAATCAAGAGCCTGTCTGAAAAAATCAATCGGAGGATTATAAACAGGTATAAGTATGCTGAATAAAGGTTTGTGCATAAAGGCATTGCTCTCTTGTATAATGCGCTCTTTACGTTCATCAGTAAGCTTTTTATTAATTAAATACTTACTGTATTCTGTAGTTGTTGCGATCATACCGGAACTTCCATCAGCTGATAAACGCCTAGGAAAGACCCATAAATAAATATGCTTTAGTACTTTTTTAGATAGTTGAAGAAATACTTTAACACCTCTTTTAATAACGTAGTTCCATATAATAGAGAACATATTTTTTTTATCACTCTCTTTAAACGCTTTAAACACTCGTCGCGAGTAATGTGATAAATGCTTACGTATCTTGTAAATTTTGCTGCTCTCTAATTCAGCTACGCGTTTTATAAGCAGATCAATGCTTCTGAAGGCTGTATCAAGTTGATTGTTTAATTCTTTTATTTCACTATTTGCCGTCTGCAGTTGAGTTTGTAATTCATTAATTGCAATACTCTTCTCCTCAGGATTTCCTTCTTTTTCCACTAAATGATCCTTTTTTTCAGCGCTATCATTCATTTCACTTCCTAATTAGTGAATAACTTGTGGTATTCGTTAGCTGCTTCTTCGGAGGTACTATCACAAATAATTCTTCCATTCTTCAGGCACACTCCTCTTTCACAAACCTCCATAACTGCATCAGTACTATGAGACACAAAAAGAACTGTAGCGCCACTATTTTTTATATCGTTAATACGTTTCTTACATTTCTTCTGAAAGCCTTCATCTCCAACAGATAAAACTTCGTCTATCATTAGTAAAACAGGATCTGTTACAATTGCACTGCTAAAAGCAAGGCGCGATACCATACCAGTTGAATACATTTTAACCGGCATTTGCAATTGCTCAGGTGTAAGTTCAGAAAAATCGGCTACTTCGGCAATATAATCGTGAATGGTTTTTTTATTGTACTTTCCGCAAAGAGCCATAAATATCTTTATGTTCTCTATACCTGTGAGCTCCAATTCTAACCCAGCACCCAGCGCAAGCAAAGGCGATATTTCAATACTCACTTTACATACTCCTGAGTCGGGAGTTAGTATACCCGCAATAGTACGTAACAAGGTGCTCTTCCCTTCTCCGTTCTTCCCCATTATTCCCACCGTTTCTCCTTTTTTAATGGTGAGATTTATGTTTTGCAAAACAGATTTGTGTTCGAATGGCGAAAAAATAGCTCCTTTCAAAAGGAAGTCCTTAATAGAATATATGCCCCTCTTATTGTGCAGGTAACTTACCGAAACGTCTTTTAATTCTATTACTGTTTCTGCCATGGTTATAGGTTAGATATAAAGCCATTTTGGGTCCTTCTGTAAACGAACATAGCTATCAGAGTAAGAACAATTGTTGCAACCAGAGAATACTCAACGTGCCTTATGGAGGGTGTCACTCCTTCATACAAAACATTGCGAATGATAAAAAATAGATGGTAAAGAGGGTTCAGTTTTAAATAGAACACATACTTTGCCGGAACTATATCGATAGAGTAAAAAATTGGGGTTAAAAAGAATAATGCCTGGTTGAGGGTTACCCACAATATACCTACATCTCTAAAAAAAACATTAAGTGAACCTAATATTAAGCCAAGCGCAAATGTGAATAAAGAAAACAGGATGATAATGGGAAAAATATAAAGAAGGTTCCAGGTAATTTTCATTCCTAACAAATACATTAAAGCAAAAAAGATTATTATACCTATAAGAAAATTCACAAGTTCAGCACCTTGTTCAGATAAAGCATAAAGGGTTTTACTGATATTGAGAGATTTTAATAAGCTAGAATGTTTGATAAATACATTGCTTAATTGGGTGCAACTGCCTGCGAAATACAACCAAAAGATCATGCCACTTAATGCAAAAAGTGGATAATTAGGCAACTGGCTGAATTTGGCATATACTACAGTTAATATAACAAGGAAAAGTAGGGGATGCAAAAAACTCCACACCATGCCGAGCAACGAATGTTTATACTTCAGTTGAAGATTTTTGTAGATTAAAAAGTATAAGGTATTACTATATTTCTCAAACATCTTAAACGAGGTGCTACGTTATAAAAAGAGTGTATAATTTCATTAAAATGGATTATATGAGTGCTTGATAATGCCCAAAGATAGCTAAAAGCCTTAGTGTATCAATATATGGAAAGGATTTTCTTTTATGGAGGTTGGCAGGATTTGAAACTTGCAAATGGATAAAATACTATGCCACTTCTTGCTGTACTTCTTTTACTTCAGGCACCATACGTTTTAAAAGCTGTTCTACCGCAGATTTAAGAGTTAGGGAGGATGAAGGACAGCCGCTACAGGAGCCTTTCAACTGAAGTTTTACAATCCCATCAGAAAAGGAGCGGAATAATATAAGTCCTCCGTCATTTTCAACGGCAGGCTTTACATATGTTTCCAGTGTATCAATTATTTTTTGTTCTGTTTCGTTGGATGGTTCAGCATGCACTACCAGCTGATCTTTTATAGAAGGCTGTTTTTCCTTAGGTTCCATAGTATTCTTACCTTCTTCCTTTGTCCAAATTTTACCTCCTCCGGCAATAAATTCTTTTATATAATCCCTTACGTCAAATACTACATCGTCCCACATTGCGTTATTGTTCTTTAGAACGGTAATAAAGTTGGTAGCCATGTATATGCCTTTTACAAAAGGAAGCTCGAATAACTTAAGGGCAAGAGGTGAAGCACCGGCTTCCTCACGGCTTAAAAATTCAAATTGAACGCCTTCGGGCAATAGCATGCGGTCGGCCACAAACTTCATAGCCATGGGATTAGGAGTCATTTCGGCATACATGGAGAAAACCCTGGGTGTTGTCATATTTTATAAAAAGTGAACAAAGTTATGTATTTACACCTTGCCATGCCGATAAATCCATCAGATTTATTGCTAATTTTGAAGCTATGAATTTACCATCACAACTTCTTGAGCAGGCGGTCGAAGAATTTTCTAAATTACCCGGTGTAGGTAAAAAAACCGCTTTGCGCTATGTGTTGCATTTGCTAAAGCAGAATCCGGATGAGTTGAAGAAATGGTCGGCAACGGTGGCCCGCCTTTCAGAGGAGATAAAGTATTGTAATACCTGCTTTGCCATATCAGAACAACCTGTTTGTGAAATATGCTCAAACCCCGTTCGGGACCATTCGACCATTTGTATTATAGAGGATATCCGTGACCTTATAGCCATTGAGAACACATCGCAATACAAGGGCACTTATCATATCCTGGGTGGTATCATCTCGCCTATAAATGGTATCGGCCCGATGGATCTTAATATAAATGCATTGGTAAAGCGCCTTGAAGAAGGGGCTGTTAAAGAAATAATCATGGCGTTGCCATCCACTATGGAAGGAGATACCACTAACTTTTATTTATATAAAAAACTTAGTTCCTTCAATTTGTCGGTAAGCACCCTTGCCCGAGGTGTGCCGGTTGGTGACGATTTGGAGTATACCGATGAAGTTACCTTGGGACAGTCTATATTGTTAAGGGTTCCTTATGAATCGTCTATAGCACGCAAGTAACCATTCCTATTGTGGTAAAACTATCTGTTATTATTGTTAACTATAATGTGCAGCACTTCCTGGAGCATTGTCTTTACTCCGTAAGAAAGGCTGTTAAGGAATTGCCCGTTGAGATTCATGTGGTTGATAACGCTTCGGTAGATGGTTCCCTGGAAATGGTCAGGGAAAAATTCCCGGAAGTGAAACTTATTGAGAATGCAAAGAATGTTGGCTTTTCGGCAGCCAATAACCAGGCAATAAAGCTGGCTAAGGGAGAATATGTTTTGCTTCTTAACCCGGATACTGTTGTTGAAGAGGAGACCTTTACTAAAATGATCGCTTTTATGGATGCGCATCCCGAAGCAGGAGCTTTAGGCGTGAAAATGATAGATGGTAGCGGGAATTTTCTCGCTGAATCTAAGAGAGCGCTGCCAACACCAGAAGTAGCGTTCTATAAAGTATTTGGACTGTCGGCTGTGTTCCCAAAGTCTAAAAGGTTTGGTAAATACCACCTCACTTATTTACCGGTTGACGAAATTAACGAAGTAGATGTACTTTCAGGGGCATGTATGCTTTTAAGGAAAGCTGCCCTGGATAAGGCTGGATTGCTGGATGAAGGCTTTTTTATGTATGGGGAGGACATAGATATTTCCTATCGTATTACACAGGCCGGATTTAAAAATTATTACTATCCCGAAACACGTATTATACATTACAAGGGAGAAAGCACCAAAAAGAGCAGTGTAAACTATGTGATCATATTTTATAATGCCATGAGGATATTTGCTGAAAAGCACTTCTCGCGGAAGAACGCAAGGCTCTTTTCCTTCCTCATTAATATGGCTATTTTTATCAGGGCATCAATTGCCATTGTACATCGTTTCGTAAAAAGGGCCGCTCTGCCTATCGCCGATTTCCTGTTCATATACGCGGGATACTATTTCATTTCTTTATTCTATGCCAATTTTAAGTTTTCCCCGCATAGTTCTTATTCCGGATATTTCATGCTCTTTATTCTTCCGCTATACATTATTATATGGCTGCTCTGCGTCCTTTTGAGCGGAGGCTATGACAGGCCCATGAAAGGGTGGAAGGCTGTGAGAGGCGCTTTATCCGGGACAGCTATAATTCTTATACTCTATGCCTTATTGCCGGAGGAATACCGCTTTTCAAGAGCCCTTATTCTTATAGGCAGTGTGTGGGTAATTATATCTCTTATCCTGTTAAGGCAAATGCTCCGTTTATTAAAAGCTAATGGCTTTAAAAAGGATTCGCTTCGCATACTTATTATTGGGAAGGAAGAGGAATGCAAGCGCGTTCATTCACTGCTTGACCAAACCCAAATTAAAATTGAAATCGTTCAATACCTTAGCCCGCAGGAACAGGGATCATACAATGTTAATGTGGTAGACTCCTGGAAAGAGAGGATGACGGTGTACAATATAAATGAAGTTATTTTTTGTGCCAAAGATCTCTCCTCGCATCTTATTATGGATGCCATGTCGTCTATTCCTCATCCCGAATTAGAGTTTAAAATAGCCCCTCCTGAAAGCTGGGCTGTTATAGGTAGTAATTCTATACATACATCAGGTAAGCTATACGTTATAGATGTTCATGCTATTAATACCACTCCGAATATAAGGAGTAAACGCATGCTCGATCTGTCATCAGCTTTTTTACTGCTGGTTTTGAGCCCCATCCTGGTTTGGTTCCAAAAACATCCTTTGGGATACTTTGCTAATATCATTTCGGTAATTGTAGGTAAAAAATCGTGGGTGGGATATGCCCATATTAAAGTAGGTAACAAGTTGCCCCGTTTACCTCACATAAAACCCGGTGTTTTATCCCCTGTTACTATTACCGATATGGCCGACGCTACCCCCGAAACCATCAATAGTATTAATGCCATTTATGCCCGAGATTACAGGGTATTAACTGATCTCAGCATCATTTGGAAGAACTTCAGGAGCCTGGGCATTTAACAGTTTTTCACAATTTAATTTCATCTTAACTTCATTAAACCAATCTAGTTTAGCATTGTCTTAATATTATAAAATCAATCGCCATGAAAAAACTAATTGTAATCTTAACCTTAGGGTTCCTGGTAGGATTCTCCGGAACATCGCAAGCTTATTGGCACAGATGCGGTTGGTACCGCGGCTGGGCTTCAAGGCCGGTAGTAATAGTGCACCCTTTTTATCATCCCATTTGGTATCCCGGATACTGGGGATGGGACAGGTGGCACCACCATGTATGGATAAGAGGCTTCTGGAGGTAACCTATAAGTTTGACGGAAAAATTAAGGGCTCCTAAAATGAGCCCTTTTTTATGTTTTATTTAAGTGCCGCGTCTGCTATTACCTCAGCAGAGTACTGACCACCCTTAAGTTTAGCATTTACTTCTAAAAATGCCTTAATGGTATAGTTCACATCTTCTATTGAATGCACCGCGGTTGGTATAATGCGAAGTAAAATTATTCCTTTAGGCACCACAGGGTATATAACAATAGAGCAGAAAATGCCATAGTTCTCACGTAGATCAAAAGTAACGTTGGTAGCTTCGGCCACTGTTCCGTTCAGGTATACAGGTGTTACAGGCGATTCTGTTCCGCCAATGTTAAAACCTGCTTTTATAAGCCCACTTTGCAGGTTATTTACCACCTTCCACAGGTTATCTTTTAGTTGTGGTTGGGTCCTCATTAATTCCAAACGCTTTAAAGCACCTAATACTATTGGCATAGGTAACGACTTCGCAAATATTTGCGAACGCATATTGAAACGGAGATACTCTACTACGTTTTCATTACCCGCCATAAATCCGCCTACTAAAGCAAAGGCCTTGGCAAAGGTTCCGAAGTATATATCGATAGCGTCTTGTACGCCCTGTTCTTGTCCTGTTCCTCCTCCTGTTTTACCCATTGCGCCAATGCCGTGCGCATCATCAACAAACAGACGGAAGGTATATTTCTTTTTAAGTTCAGCTATGCCTTTTAGGTTACCTTGCTTGCCCGACATGCCAAAAACCCCTTCGGTAATTACCAGTATAGTGCCTCCGCTTTCCTTTACCAGGGCTTCAGCGCGTTGCAATTGCTTTTCAAGGCTTGCCATATCATTATGGTTATAAGCAAAGCGCTTACCCATGTGCAGTCTTACTCCGTCCACTATACAAGCATGCGATTCAGCATCGTATACAATAACATCGTGGCGGTCAACCAGGCAATCAATAGCGGAAACCATGCCCTGGTAACCATAGTTAACAAGCACAGCATCTTCCTTTCCAACAAAAGTGGCCAGTTCAGCTTCCAGTTGTTGGTGATAGTTAGAGTCGCCCGACATCATCCGGGCCCCCATAGGGTATCCAAGGCCGTATTTAGCTGCAGCTTCAGCATCAGCTTTTCTTACCTCAGGATGGTTAGCCAGCCCCAAATAGTTATTAAGACTCCATATTAAAAGCTCTTTGCCTCTGAACTTCATGTGGCTGTTTATCTCTCCTTCCAGTTTAGGGAACATAAAGTAACCATGCGATTGCTTGGAATACTGTCCTAATGGGCCTCGGCGTTCTTTGATCTTCTCAAAAAGGTCTTTCATAATTAATTGGTTTCAGGTGAAGCGCAAATATAACACTTTAGTAATAAAAATAAGCCTAAAAAACAATCAAATAACAATGAAAAAACAACAAAAAGGCGCCAAATAGGCCTTCTAAAAGCCTTTATTTACGGGGCATTCATTGTTAAATACAATGAATAACAATGGCCATTTGCCTAATAATTGCATATTAATTATTTAGCAAATTCATCTTTTTTAAGGAGACTTTGGAGAAATAGAGCTTTAAAATAATTTCTTCCTCAGAAATTCAAATACCAGGTGTCCGGTAATACCAGTAAGCAGGGCAATGGTAAAATTGGTGTTGGTTACAATATCCTGAACGGCCCATAAAAAGGTTTTGCCGGGTGTGTCGTTGGTGCGCGTAAATTCGCCCATAAGCAGGTTAGAGTAGAAGAGGAATATGATAAAGCTAACCTCAATCACGGCTCTCAAAAAGCGTTTAGAGAAATTATTTTTCGGAACATGATTCATCCGGCCAATCCATTTTAACAAATGTAATCTTTATTAAAGCATTTGCACCACTTTGTCGTCTTTTTATGTATGGCATTGATAAAAGCATTGGGTAAAAATCCCTGGGGTACAAGGCTGGAAAGGGTTAAGCGCTCGCCCAATTACCGCGACGATATTTTTCAGAACCTAAGTGAGACATCTCTTGCCCTTAAGGGCGTAGATTTTGTAAAGGTCTTTATTAAATTTTTCAATAAGCCCAAGAATACCAAGCCACCACACACGCTTCCTTCTGTTAAAACCGATCTTAAAAACCTGCCCGATGGCAATTCGGTGCTGGTGTGGTTTGGGCACTCATCATATCTTATAAAGATAGATGGTAAGCACATCCTGGTTGATCCGGTGTTTAGCGGTTATGCTTCTCCTTTTAAACTTAATTCTGCCAAAAATTTTGATGGTAGCAACGTTTACTATGTGGAGGATATGCCGCCCATAGATATTCTGCTTATTACCCACGATCATTACGACCATTGCGATTATAAAACCATACTGAAACTAAAGGATAGTGTCAAGTCCATTGTCACTTCATTAGGTGTGGCCTCGCACCTGGAATATTGGGGAGTAGATAAAAATAAAATAACCGAGCTCGACTGGGGCGAAAGTGCAGAGCCAATAGAGGGAATTAAATTTACATCGGCACCGGCAAGGCACTTTTCGGGCAGAAGTTTTAAGCGTTCTAAAACATTATGGGCCTCATTTATCCTTAAAACAAAGAATCATTCTATTTACCTGGGTGGCGATAGCGGGTACGACAAGCATTTTAAAGACATAGGTGAAAAATATGGCCCGTTTGACCTGGCTATTCTTGAATGTGGCCAGTACAACGAAGCATGGAAACTCATACACATGATGCCGGAAGAAACGGCAAAGGCAAGCATGGACCTTAAAGCTAAAACACTGTTGCCGGTGCATTGGGGCAAGTTTTCTTTATCCCTGCATCCCTGGAATGAGCCTATAGAAAGAGTAACAAAAAAAGCAGAAGAGTTGAAGATTCAGATAACTACACCCATAATAGGTGAACCTTTAATAGTAGGCGAAAAATATCCAAATACTAAATGGTGGAGAAACGTATAGTTTAGTAAACTACTACTTTCTTTTCTACGCTTGATTGCATACCATTTATAGACACCACATAAACGCCCTTCCCATAATTGGACAGGTTTACATTATCATCATAATGTCCGGTATTCTGAATGGTATTTGTAAATACGGTTTGTCCCAGTATGTTTGTAATGTTTACATTATATTCTCCTGCCATACCATCAAATGCTATATGCACACTGCCATTGGTAGGATTTGGGTATACCTTAATAGAATTGGTAAACGCCATGTTGTTCGCACTGGTATTAACGGTAGCATAGGTTGATGTTTGCCATGTTCCTCTTCCAAATGTTGCAGCTATCAGGGTATTATCCTTATAGAGGGCAAGATCAAAAACTTCTACATTAGGTAAATTAGTGCTAAACTGTATCCAGCCGCCTGTAGTATTATCCCTGTAGTAAACCCCTATATCGGTGCCTACATAAATACCACCTGAACCTGGCTGACTAATGATACAGTTTACTGGTAGGTTAGGCAAACCAGTAGAAATATTGGTCCACGTAGAGCCTCCATTGGTAGATTCGTATACTTTATCAAAAGCATTCCATCCTGAAAAAGTAACCCAAACGTGCTGCGGGTTAAACTGGTCAACCGCGATATTTGAAATAGAAACCAAGCCAACAGGCAGGTTGTGGGTAACGTTAGTCCAACTGGCACCGCTATTTGTAGTAGCGTATATGCTGAACGATTGCGAAGCATAAATATAATTATCATTAGCCGGGGCTATGGCAATCGCATTTATATAATAGGTGCCCCATGTACTTAGTTGTGTCCATGAATTTCCCTGATCGCTGGATACCCAAACATTTTGAAATCCGGCGTAAAGTACATTTGGCTGTTGCGGATCCTGTAACCACGGGGTATTCCAACTGCCTTGCTCTGTTATACCGTTGGTAGAAGGAGACCATGAATTGCCGCCATCATTAGACACTGCCAGAGAACCATATTCGGATTCGCAAAACATATTGTTATCACTGGTGTAGTCAATAAAACAGGTCATACCATCTCCACCATAAACCGATGTCCATGGTGTACCGGAAATATCAACATTATTATCCTGCCAACCCGATATCCATAAATTTGGATTATCTGCGGAGGCGCCGATAGAATATTCTTCCGCTATTTCAAGGTTATTGCTTATGTCTGTCCAGCTATTACCTCTGTTCGTGGTTTTATAGACTCCTCCATCGCACGATAGCAGAAAAGACCGGCTGCTGCCCGGATAAAAAGTAATGCTGTGAATATCCACGTGAACATTATTGCTGAAGCTATTACTATATGACCAGCTAACTCCCCCGTCAGATGATGTCCACAGGTAAGGACCTCCAACATAAATAGAATCACTATGGGTTGGTGAAACTGCTATAACGAGGTCATATTCTCCCTGGCCTGTATTATCTGAACCGGTAGGTGACCATCCCAGTATATTAGGAGCACCCGAGGAAAGTAGCGCTTGTGTAGCAAAGGTCTGTCCTCTGTCCGTTGAACGATAAACTCCATATAACGCATTGCTGGAGGCGTCTGCGGCTAATATGTAAACCATATTCGAGTCTGCAGCTGTTACTCCTATGGCCATTCGGCCTGCACCGCTTGAGGGTAGCCCAGTGCTGATCTGTGTAAATGTTTTACCGCTGTCAATAGAACGATAAAACTTGCCAGTCATAGAACTCGCGTATACCGTAAAGTTATGTGAGGGTTCAAACTCTATATCTCGTATATCATCACTGATGGCTCTTGTCCAGTTTGTACCATCATTCTTGGAATAATAGAGCCCGGAAGAAGTGCCCGCATATAGAAAACCTGTATCCTGAGGATTAATACTAACCTGGTTAACGGAGCCATCGGAGGGGCCGGTGCTTTGTATAGTATAAGCCAGACCGGTAGTATTCCAGGTTGTGCCTCCATCGGTAGAACGAAGTACGCCCACAGTAGATTGGGTGTTTCCGGAAATAGATCCGTCATTATCCCCCATGGCCAGGTACATTATAGAAGGATTAAGAGGATTTATAGCAATGTCAGATGTTCCGGTTTCTTCCAGGTGATCTGTATTTGTTGACCATGAGCTTCCTCCATTAGTGTATTTCCAAAGACCTCCTCCAGGCGCCGTAGCATAGATAGTATTGGTATTACCCGGATAAAAATGCACCCGGTTTATTCTTCCATCTCCATTTCCTGCTGAGCTTCCGGTTGGTACACTGGTATTACCTACGTATACCCAGTTAGATGAGCCTGTAGTCCTTTCAGATGAGTTATTGTTTTGTAAAGAACTTAAATAATTGTGATACTCGTTAGCAATTGCTGCCATATTGGGGCGGTTGCCACTGGGAAAGGTACGGGGTACCATATAATATTCCCAACGTTTAAACAGTTCAGTCCCTTCTTCGGCAGCTTCTCCTTTGCCATTTCTTAATATTGCATTGCCGGTATTATCATTTTTATGCTGGTCGTACCATTGATAAAACGCAGTTTGAACGTCGTGAACATTCGCATTAGGGTCTCTCATCATGCTTACCCAGTTTTGAGCAAATAAGCCGGTAGAAATACAGATAACACATAAGGTAAGGTATATATGGTGTCTTCTCATACAAGGATAGTTATGCCGCTAAGGTATACATTTAAGCAATCTAATCCCATTTATGAAGGGGAAAGACCATAGAATTTAGGTATTACCGGGGTGCGAACAAAGTATGTATTTTGTATCATACAATTTATTACCTTTGCACCCCTTTAAGAAAAAAGGGAGTTGCACAGGCAGCAATTTAATAATAACCATCCCGTTAAGCCGAAAACAGGAACACTAACAAATACATGGCAAACATTGAAGAAAGCCCTGTTGTTACAGTAACAGAAACACCCCAGGAAATTAACTGGGAAACCATTGGCAAAAAGCAAGACACTTATTCAGAAAAAGAACGTTCAAAGCTTGCCAGCGCCTACGAAAAAACCTTAACCACCATAGCCGAGCACCAGGTGCTGGAAGGCAAGGTGGTAGAGAAAACCAGCAAAGACGTTGTAGTAAACATCAACTATAAATCAGAGGGTGTTATTCCGCTTGCTGAATTCAGGTATAACCCCGATCTTAAGATAGGAGATACCGTTGAAGTATATGTAGAAAAACAAGAAGATAAGAACGGCCAGTTGGTTCTTTCACATAAAAAGGCACGCTTTATGCGCGCCTGGGAAAGGGTTAACGAAGCGCTTAATACAAGTGAAGTTATTAAGGGCTTTGTAAAATGCCGCACCAAAGGCGGTCTTATTGTAGACGTATTTGGTATGGAAGCCTTTTTACCAGGTTCTCAAATTGATGTTAAGCCTGTTAGAGATTACGATGCTTACGTGAACAAAACCATGGAATTTAAGGTTGTTAAGATCAACCCTGAATTCAAGAACGTGGTTGTGTCTCACAAGGCGCTTATCGAAGCTGAAATAGAACAGCAAAAACAAGAGATCATATCCAAACTGGAAAAAGGACAGGTACTGGAAGGTACAGTTAAGAACATCACATCTTATGGCGTGTTTATCGACCTTGGCGGTGTAGATGGTCTTATACATATTACCGATCTTTCCTGGTTCCGCATCAGCCACCCGGAAGAAGTGGTGCAGCTTGGACAAAAAATACACGTTGTTATACTCGACTTTGATAACGAGAAGAAACGTATTCAACTTGGCTTGAAGCAACTGAGCGCTCACCCATGGGACGGACTTAGCCCTGACCTTAAGGTAGATGACAAGGTGAAAGGCAAGATTGTAGTAGTAGCCGACTACGGAGCATTTGTAGAAATATCTCCGGGTGTTGAAGGACTTATACACGTATCTGAAATGTCGTGGTCGCAGCACCTGCGCACCGCGCACGACTTCTTTAAAGTAGGCGATGAAACCGAAGCGGTTGTTCTTACTTTAAGCAGGGAAGAAAGAAAGATGACCCTCGGTATCAAACAACTTACTCCTGATCCATGGGCCAATATCCTGGATAAATATCCTAAGGGTTCAAGGCATGTGGGTACCGTTCGCAACTTCACCAACTTTGGTGTGTTTGTTGAACTGGAAGAAGGTATCGATGGACTTATCCATATCTCTGACCTTTCGTGGACCAAGAAAATAAAGCATCCTTCTGAATTCACTAAGATCGGTGATAAGATAGATGTTATGGTGTTGGACGTGAATCTTGAAACAAGGAGATTAAGCCTTGGTCACAAGCAACTCGAAGAAAACCCATGGGATACTTTCGAAACCATCTTTACAATGGATTCTATACACAAAGGAACCATCACCCAGCTTACTGATAAAGGAGCAACGGTAGTACTTCCTTATGGTGTAGAAGGCTTTGCACCGTCTAAACACCTGATAAAGGAAAACGGACAACCTGCAAAAGCGGAAGAAGTATTAGATTTCAAGGTGATTGAATTCAACAAGGAATCTAAGAAGATCATTCTTTCTCACTCCAGGATCAAGGAAGATTCTTTAGGTATCGAAAAGACCCAAAAATCAAATGAGAAGAGAGCTGATTCGAACGACACACGCAACGCGGTTAAGAAGATAAGGAGCAACATAGAGAAAACAACTCTTGGTGACCTTGGAGGACTGTCGAAGCTGAAGTCGAAAATGGATGACGACGCTAAAAACGAAGATTCCAAATCTGAATAATGCTTGATAATAAGAATAACAAAGGGTACGGGTTTCCGTACCCTTTTTTTATGCCTTATCTTAATGAGACTGAACTTTTTGTATATTTGAACCCTTGATGAAGAGAAAACAGCTATTATCCAGCGAACATCTCGAACTTACTCTCAATCGCCTTTGCCAGCAGCTTATAGAGAATCACGGTAGTTTTAGTGATACTGTCATCATTGGTTTACAACCAAGGGGCATATACCTGGCCCGCCGGCTGCACAAGAAAATAGTAAGCCTGCTTAAGAATCCTAAGATCCATTTAGGAGAGCTTGACGCTACCTTTTACAGGGATGACTTCAGGAAGAGAAATCCTGTTGCGCCCAATAGCATAAATATGGATTTTATCATAGAGGATAAAAACGTGGTGCTGGTAGATGATGTGTTACATACGGGCAGAACAATACGTGCCGGCCTGGATGCCATGCTCGATTTTGGACGACCACGCAAAGTAGAATTACTGGTGCTGATAGACAGAAGATATAGCAGGCACTTGCCCATTCAGCCTGACTATGTGGGTAAGCGGGTAGATACTATAGTATCTCAAAACGTAAAGGCAGAATGGAAGGAAACAGAAGGCAACGACAGTGTATGGTTAATAATGAACGATTAGAATATTAAAAAACACATGGATCAATCCTTAAGCGTAAAACATCTCATCGGAATAAAAGACTTAACCGCTAAGGATATTGAACTCATTTTTTCTACCGCCGACAATTTTAAATCCATCATTAACCGCCCCATAAAAAAGGTACCCTCCCTCAGGGATGTTACTATAGCCAATATTTTCTTCGAAAACTCAACCCGCACGCGCATATCTTTTGAACTGGCAGAACGCAGGCTCTCCGCCGATGTGCTTAATTTTTCGGCCTCTGCTTCTTCGGTAAAAAAAGGAGAGACACTGATAGATACGGTGAACAATATCCTTGCCATGAAGGTGGATATGATCGTAATGCGCCACTCAAGTGCAGGGTCGTGTCACTTCCTGTCGAAGCATGTAAATTCCATCATCATAAACGCAGGCGACGGAACGCATGAACATCCTACCCAGGCTTTGCTGGATGCTTATTCCATAAGGGAGAAACATGAAAGCGTAAAAGGTAAAAAAGTAGCAATCATAGGAGATATAATGCACTCAAGGGTAGCATTATCCAACATATTTTGCCTGCAAAAATTGGGGGCAGAGGTAGTGGTATGTGGTCCGCCGACACTCATACCCAAATACATTTCATCACTCGGTGTAAAAGTAGAATACGATCTGATGAAAGCCCTGGAATGGTGTGATGTAGCCAACATGCTGCGCATACAAATGGAACGCCAGGATATTAAATACTTCCCATCACTAAGAGAATACAGTATGCAATACGGCCTTAACAAACAAAGGCTCGACTCGCTGAAAAAGAAGATAACCATAATGCACCCCGGCCCCATAAACAGGGGTGTGGAAATAACAAGTGATGTGGCAGATTCTAACCAGTCGATAATACTCGACCAGGTAGAAAATGGGGTGGCAATAAGAATGGCAGTACTTTACCTGCTGGCTGCCAAAAGGCCGGAGGAATAGGTCAGTCGTATATTTCTTTTCTGTGACCAACATCAATCACATCAATTATAAGGATATGATCAAATATTTCATAAATAATTCTGTAATCACCAACTCTGACCCTATAACCATTTCTTCCTTTTAATTTTTTATAGCCATGCGGTCTGGCATTATGGCTAAGTGCTAAAAGAGTCTTTAGTATCGGCTGGGCAATATTATCAGAAAGTTTATCAATGTATTTTTCTGCCCTGCGGGATAAACGAACTGTGTATTCAGGCATTTTTACCCTTTCGTTTTTTTATGTAGTCTTTAAGATTAACACGAAAGCCATCATCTTGTTTCTTTGCTTCGTCATAAAGTCTTATGTCTTCCAATTCCTCAAGTTCTTCTAAAAGCTTAGTGTATTCTTTGATAGGCAGTACAACAGCATTTTTATTGCCTGATCCGTCAGTTATATATTTGGGGTGTAAGGTCATATAGAAATGTTTAACACAAATATACCAATTTCTAAATCAGTTATTCTTAACTTTGTCCCTATATATTTGAACCATGTTTGATAGTCTTTCTGAGAAGCTGGAGCGGGCATTTAAAATGCTCAAGGGCCAGGGTGTTATTACCGAGGTTAACGTTGCCGAAACTGTTAAAGAAATACGCCGGGCGTTGATAGATGCTGACGTAAACTATAAAATAGCCAAAGATTTTACCGACAGCGTTAAGCAGAAGGCCTTAGGGCAAAATGTACTTGCCTCTGTTTCCCCCAGCCAGTTGCTTGTTAAAATAACCCACGATGAACTGGCCCAGTTAATGGGCAGCCAGGAGAGTACCATATCGCTCAATGCTAACCCTACCATTATATTAATGTCGGGCTTGCAGGGTTCGGGTAAAACAACATTCTCAGCCAAGCTTGCCAATTACTTTAAGAATAAAAAAGGCAAAAAGCCATTATTGGTGGCATGCGATGTTTACAGGCCTGCCGCTATACAGCAATTAAAAACATTGGGTGAGCAATTGGGGGTGGAGGTATTCTCTAACGAGAACGAAAAGAACCCCGTTGCAATTGCCAAGGCTGCCATACAGCACGCCAGGATGAATGAGAATACGGTAGTGATAATAGATACTGCCGGTCGTCTTGCTGTAGATGAGCAGATGATGAAAGAAATAGCCGAGATAAAAAAGGCTATTAATCCTAGCGAAATACTTTTTGTAGTAGATAGTATGACGGGCCAGGATGCAGTAAATACTGCTAAGGCTTTTAATGATAAGTTAAATTTTGATGGCGTTGTCCTTACCAAATTAGATGGTGATACCCGTGGTGGTGCGGCCCTTTCTATACGCGCTGTAGTAAACAAGCCTATAAAGTTTGTAGGTACGGGCGAAAAGACCGATGCTATGGATGTGTTCTATCCTGCCCGTATGGCCGATAGGATACTGGGCATGGGTGATATTGTTACCCTTGTAGAAAAAGCCCAGGAGCATTTTGATGCCGACGAAGCCAAGCGCCTGCAAAAGAAGATAGCCAAGAGCCAGTTCGACCTGAATGACTTTTTGCAGCAGATGCAGCAGATAAAAAAAATGGGTGGAATAAAAGATATAGCCTCTATGCTGCCGGGGATGGGCAATGCGGTAAAAGATACTGAGATTGATGAAAAATCATTTAAGCGCATCGAGGCCATCATTCAATCTATGACACAAAAGGAAAGAGGGAATCCGCAATTATTAAATGGTAGCCGCAGAAAGCGTATTGCTGCCGGTAGTGGTACTGATATACAGGAAGTGAACAGGCTTATGAAACAATTTGAGGATATGAATAAGCTAATGAAGATGATGAGCAATAAACATGCTATGGCCGGAATGATGAAGAACCTGGGTAAAATGCCTTTTGGGAGATAAGCAGAAAGAATATCGTTAATCGTTACTCGAAAATTAAATAAATAAGATGGTTCTTTTAGACGGTAAAAAGGTATCTGAACAGATTATAGAGGAAATAAAAGCTGAGGTTGAGGTTTTAAAAAAGGAAGGCAAAAAAACTCCTCATTTAGCCGTTGTGCTGGTGGGCAATAATCCTGCCAGTGAAACTTACGTAGGCAGTAAGATCAAAACCTGTGAAAGAGTTGGCTTTCAGTCTTCGCTTATCAGGCTGCCCGATACTATTTCAGAAGAGGCGCTTCTAAATAAAATATACGAGCTTAACGATGATCCTTCGATTGATGGTTTCATTGTACAGTCGCCTTTACCAAAACATATCTCAGATAGCAAAGTAATACATGGCATATCGTCACGTAAAGATGTGGATGGGTTTCACCCTGAAAATTTAGGCAGGATGGCGCTTAATATGCCTGCCTTTATTCCCGCTACTCCTTTTGGTGTGATGCAGTTGCTCGATAGATATAATATTCCTACTTCGGGCAAGCATTGCGTAGTCATGGGGCGCAGCCATATAGTTGGCTTGCCCATGAGCATGCTTATGCTGCGTAATTCAAAACCGGGGAATTGCACGGTAACGGTTTGCCATAGTAAAACGGTGGATGTTAAAAAGTACACTTTGCAAGCTGACATTTTAATTGTTGCTACAGGGCAAACAGAAAGTGTAACCGCAGATATGGTAAAAGAAGGAGCCGTGGTGGTGGACGTGGGTATCTCCCGCGTGCCTGATGCCTCCAAAAAGAGCGGTTACCGAATTGCAGGCGACGTAAAGTTTGATGAAGTGGCGCCTAAATGCAGCTATATTACTCCCGTTCCGGGTGGGGTAGGGCCAATGACCATCGCTTCTCTTTTAATGAACACCCTTGTGGGTGTTAAGATGAGATACAAGCACTAAAATTATTCGGCGGATGCACCAATAAAGAGCGTATCGACTTTATTATCGTGAATAATGAACTGAATTCCTCCGTATGCACTGCCCGCTATGAGTAGATGGGTAGTATTTTCTGCAGTATCCATGGCTTTATGGTAAGCGATTTTGACATCTTCAGATGTACTTCCTATCCCTATTTTACGCCTTGTTTTGAGAGTACACGGTGAAGTAAGTGTGATACTTGCAACATATAATTTTGATAGTTTTTCTCCTTCCATCCAAAGAAAGATGCCATGCTTTTTGTATTCCCACTCTTGGCTCAATAAACCATCAACTTGGTTTATCCCCGTATCTGATTTTTTTTCTGGTTGTCCAAGAATTTTTATAACGGATTCCATTGCAATACCAATACCTATACCTCCAACTTTTTCACTATCCATCAGTTCAAATCCAATCTCATAGCCTTTGTTTTTGTAATGTTCTGGAGGTAAAGGAGAATCGTCTGCTTTGAGGGGATTGATCTTATTAGTATCATTATCGGTTGAATCTGCATGAGTATTTTTAACACTCGTTACAGGTGGAATCGGGGGACTACAACTATATAGTAGTAAAGTAAAAATTACGAAAAATAGTGGCTTCATAAAATATTGAAGTGAGATTATTCTATGACACCTTCTCGATAGGTTTATATAAGTGAGAAGAGCTGAGATAGCGCAGTATCTCTTCTTCAAATTCTGTTTCTTCCCTAACTTTAATGTGTATAGGAATATAGAAGATCGGTAATTGCCCCAATTGTTCTATCACCGATGCTTGGTGTAATCTCACCGCATCCTTTTCTGTAGTGATGATTATTTTATCCGGGTTATCAATTTTGTTAAAGGCATCCACCACTTTCATAATATCTACTAAAGAATACCAATGATGATCGGGATAGTTCATATGCACCACTTCTTTGGTTTTCGAGAGAAGATTCTTCCGCAGATCATTAGAATTGGCAATGCCGGTAAGCAGTACTACCGAAGTTGTCTTTTCTATTTTAGGAGTTATAGTACAATCAGGATATACAGGCACCGGCTCGTCGTAAACCACACTGGAAAAAAATACTTTTTGGTGGGTTAAAGGATTTATTTTTTTGATGACGATCTTTTTTTCTACATCAGGCAAACTGGCGGGTGTACGGGTAACAATAATAATGTCGGCCCTTTTATATCCGCGCTTTTGCTCTCTCAGTCTGCCAACCGGTAACAGATGGTCCTCATAAAATGGTTTGTGGTAATTGGTAAGCAGGATAGAAAAGGTAGGAGTTACATAACGATGCTGCACTGCATCATCAAGCAAAAACAAATTTATATCCTTATTTATTTCGAGCAGTTTTTTAACCCCTCTTGCTCTTTTTTCGTCAACAGCCACATTTACAGTAGGGAATTTTTCTTTAACCTGTTTGGGTTCATCGCCCACATCCTGAGCGGTAGATGTTTCAGTAAGTATGTGGAATCCTGAGGTCCTTCTGCCATATCCGCGGCTTAATACTGCCGTATGATCCGCCTGTATGTTCATATTCTTATACCGGGAAGAAAGCTTATCCAGT
>Ga0206806_1018_pt1 | contig 48260 bp, 42 predicted proteins | sample Alteio_BWOrgCont_60_FD_152911 | JGI IMG/M metagenome (GOLD analysis project Ga0206806, IMG submission 152911) | Enriched cells from forest soil in Barre Woods Harvard Forest LTER site, Petersham, Massachusetts, United States -... | ecosystem: Environmental > Terrestrial > Soil > Temperate forest >... | reverse complement strand
GCAGGCAGATTGTACTCAAATACCTTATCAATCAACAGGCTGGTTCTCAAAAACCGTCACCGACTATTTAAACGGGGCTGAAACTATACAAGCGTTCTATCAACACCCCGCAAGCTTGCAAGGTATACAGGATGCCATTGATGCCCGCAGGCAATTCGCACAAAACAGGCCGTTGCTGGTAAGTGAGTTGAGAAACCAATATGGCAATATAACTATCAGTGAGAAGTTAGAGCAAAACCTTGCAACCCTTGCCGATAATAACACATTTACGATAACCACCGCGCACCAGCCGAATATATTTACAGGACCTGTTTACTTTGTTTACAAGATACTCCATACAATTAAGCTTGCCAGTTTTTTAGCCGACCAACTGCCAGCATACAAGTTTATTCCGGTGTATTACATGGGCAGCGAGGATGCAGATTTGGATGAATTGGGCAACATTACCATAAACGGGCGGCAATATACCTGGCAAACAAAACAAACCGGCGCTGTAGGCAGGATGAAGGTTGATAAAAATTTTATCGCACTTATCCACGAAATAAATGGACAGGTTGGCGTTGAGAAATATGGGAGCGAGCTGGTTGAATTATTTCGCCAATGCTACCGTGAGGGCGTTACTATACAACAGGCAACGCTTGAACTGGTTAATGCGCTTTTTGGTAACTATGGCTTAGTAATATTGATACCGGATAATGCCAATTTAAAACGCGCTTTCAATCATGTGGTTGAGAAAGAATTAAAAGAAGGCTTTTCGCATAAAGCGGTTGCTGCAACCATCGCTGAATTAAGTAAAAGCTACAAAGTGCAGGCTGGTGGCAGGGAACTAAATTTATTTTACCTGCTGGCTGATAAACGCGAGCGTATCGAAAAAGAGAATGATAAGTATGTGGTAAAATCGTTACAGCTTGAATGGACTGAAGAGGAAGTTTTGGCAGAATTGAACGAACACCCCGAACGGTTTAGTGCCAATGTTATATTGCGCGGTGCTTACCAGGAAACAGTATTGCCAAACATCGCATTTATTGGCGGTGGCGGCGAACTGGCCTATTGGCTTGAGTTGAAGAAGGTTTTTGAAGCTGTAAACATCCCCTACCCTGTACTTGTGCTGCGCAATTCGTTTCTTGTGATGGATGAGCAATGGAAGAAAAAAATAGCTTCCGCGGGTTTTACTACACAGGATATTTTTAAAGCTGAGCAGGAATTACTTGATATAGTGGTTGACAAATATTCAGACAATCAATTTGAATTGAATGGACAGCTAACGCGGATTGAAAATTATTACGCTGATATAAAACAATTAGCGATAAAAATTGACGGCACGCTGTCAGGCCATGTTGAAGCTTTAAAAACAAAAACAGTAAACCGCCTGCTGCAGTTGGAAAAGAAAATGAAAAGCGCTGAAAAGCGGAAATTTGCAGTGCAGCTTGTGCAAATACAAAAATTAAAAGCGGCACTATTCCCCAACAATAACCTGCAGGAGCGTGTTGAAAACCTGTCAGGCTTTTATGCAAAACATGGCAGTGAGATAATTGACATCTTATTACAAAATTCTCTTGACATACAACAACAGTTTGCTATACTCACGCTGCATTAATATTCTTTGCATATCTTAACGGGCTATGCACCAAAAGCATGTAAAATCTGTTTTAAACAAACACAAAAACCGGGACAACTGGTTTTTGGATGATTATTCAGTTAATGCATACGAAGGCTGCAGTTGCAATTGCCTCTATTGTTATGTACGCGGCAGTAAGTATGGCGAGAATATGGATGAAGGCTTTGCGGTAAAGGCCAATGTATTGCAGGTGCTGGAAAAGCAATTACAACTAAGAGCGAAGAAAAACGAATATGGTTTTGTTGCAGTAGGTTCTTCAACAGATGCGTATTTAAAGTACGAGGAACAATACCGGTTAACAGAAGGCACATTAAAGCTGCTTTTGAAATACCGGTTTCCTGTTTTTATCAGTACTAAAATGCTGCTTATAAAGCGCGATATTGAATTGTTGAAAGAAATTGGCAAGGCAGCTATTCTTCCTGCAGATCTGCAGGGCAAATTACCATCAGGCGTTATATTGGCCGCATCCGTATCGTCACTTGATGAGGCGGTAACCAATATGCTTGAACCGGGCTGCGTACCGCCTTTGCAACGGCTGAAACTAATAAAGGAGTTGCGCGAAGAGGGGTTTACGGCAGGGATAAACGCGATTCCGCTGCTGCCATTTATAAGCGATAACGGTGAAAAGCTTGATAATATAATCGCAGCAGCAAAAATGCATAATGCCTCGTTTATTTTAACGGGCGGGTTAACACTATTTGGTAACAGGCCGGCAGACAGCAAAACGTTGTTTTATAAATTTTTGCAGCGATATAATGCCGCATTAATACCGGCGTACGACAAATTATATGGCGACAACTTTTATACTTCGCATCAGTACCAGGCTGATTTGAAAAAGAGATGTGCTGACCTCTGTAATAAATATGATATTAAAAACAGCATTCTGTAAACATGGCAAATAACCTGTTAGAGGAGATACAGCAAAAATTGAGAGATGCTTCATTGCAAAAAACACTGGAGTCGCACAAAAGGTTTGTGCCCGACCTTGACCTTACTACCGCTTACGGTGTGCCTATGCCTGTATTAAATCTATTGGCGCAACAATACAGGCAAGGAGGTTTTGAGCTTGTGGATGCATTATGGAGTGCAGGTGCTGTTGAGGAAAAAATACTGGCAGCAAAGATGCTTGGCAAAATTGCCGGTAAGGACCCGGCGAAAGCATTAGCACTGGTTGAACATTTTTCCGCTGAAATTACCAACTGGGCTATATGCGATGCCATTGGCATGCAAAGCTTAAAACCGCTGGTGAAAAAGTACAGTAAAGAAATATTTGCGCTGGCACACAAACTCAATCACTCAAAAGATCTTTGGCAGCGCAGGCTTTCATTGGTAATGGTTGAATGGTACACAAGAGACCAGCAGTACCACGCAGAAATAAATAAGCTGGTGGCTAACCTCGAAAACGATAAAGAGTATTATGTAAAAAAAGCAATTGTATGGCTCAAGAGAAACCTTGAGAAAGGTAAGTAAGGCTTATTCGTCAAAGCTGTTTTGCCAACCATCTGCTTTAAGTTTTTCAACCTTGGCAAGTACATCAGTTTCAAGTTTCTTTTTATATGCTTCTATTTTTTTACCAGTGGCCTCATCAAATGCACCGATGATGGTTGCTGCTAAAATACCGGCATTTTTGGCGGCATTAAGCGCTACCGTTGCAACGGGTATGCCATTGGGCATCTGCAGGATGGAAAGCACAGAATCCCACCCGTCAATACTGTTGGATGATTTAATAGGTACGCCAATAACCGGCAATGGTGTTACCGATGCCACCATGCCCGGCAAATGCGCCGCACCACCAGCCCCGGCAATAATAACCTTAATGCCCCTGCTTTTTGCTGTAGAGGCATACTCAACCATTCTTAGTGGTGTTCGGTGTGCTGAAACAACTGTCAGTTCAAACGTAATACCAAGCTCTTTCAGCACATCCGCCGCCTGTTGCATTACAGGTAAATCGCTGTCGCTGCCCATGATGATACCAACTTGCATAGTAAGTTTAAAGTTTAAAATTTGAAGTTGAAAGTTGAAAAAACACACATTCACCTTTCTTCACCCTTTAGCGCAAAAAACCTTCAGATTGAAAATTGAAATTAAGCTATATTCTATCTTTAAACTTTTGTCCCTTTACAATCGACCGATTTAAGTAAACGATAAAAGACGCTATCATTTTCGCAACATCCGAAGCCATCTCATACAACTCATTAAATATTCCTTGCGAAATGTAGCCAACATCCAGTCCCCGGTACAATTGCGATCTTAACTCACCAGTTTCTCCTTTTGCTATACCCAAGGCGTTAACAAACTCCAATCTGCTGCCCCTTTCAAACCCTTCGGCAATATATTATCCATGATAGAGCCCACTGAGCCTCTAAGTTGATCCTTAAACCTGAAGTCATCACTAATCGGCTTGTCGAAAGTCAGTTTATAGATTTTTGAAGAAAGTGTTCTCGCTTTCTTCCACATATCAAGGTCTTCAAATCTTTCAATAGTCGGCATATAGTTCTTGAGTTTGTATTCGCGTTAAATGTAAGCAATTCATACCTACCTTATCCTCCGCAAAAACTTTAAACCTTAAACTTTAAACGTCAAACTAGCATTTTACTTTCAACAAATTCTTAATCTTATGTGCCTTATAAGTTAAATCGCTTCTTTCTTTGCTTATTATGGTAACATGCCCCATTTTTCTGCCGGGCTTTGTTTGCTTCTTGCCGTACAGGTGTACAAATACATTATCCATTTTTAAAACCTCGTCAAGCCCTTCATATACCGCTTCGCCGGTAAAGCCTTCAGCACCTATTAAATTTACAATACTTGCAGGCAATATCGCATCAGGGCAGCCAAGCGGGTAACCCAAAATTATGCGCCAAAGCATGTCGTACTGGCTGCTGTAATTAGCCTCAATGGTATGGTGGCCGCTGTTGTGCACGCGCGGCGCCGTTTCATTTACAAATACATCATCCTTTCTGTCAACAAACAGCTCTACCGCAAATAAGCCCGGGCTGTTTAGTTCTTTTACAACACGTATAGCCAAAGCCTCGGCTTTCCATAACGCCTTATCAGCCATTTCAGCGGGGCTAAGCTGGTAATCAAGCAGGTTCAACGCTTTATCAAATACCATTTCAGCGGGTGGGTAAATGGCCGTCTCACCCTTGCTGTTCATCGCAACTATTATGGCTATTTCTTTTTTTATATCTACCATTTTCTCCAGAACGCTTGGCGCATCAAAAGCCTTATCAAGGTCTTTTTCACCACGCAAAACCTGCACACCTTTTCCATCATAACCACCCATACCAATTTTGTGCACTGCCGGCAGGAAAGATACGTGCTGCTTCAGCTCATGCATATTTTTGGTTACAATAAATTCCGGCGATGGTATATGCCTCTCTTTATAAAACTCCTTCTGGGTAACCTTGTTTTTAATCGTGCGTATTGCGGCAGGTTTTGGGTAAATTTTTACGCCTTCAGCCTCAAGTTTTTCAAGGGCATCAACATTAACCGCTTCAATTTCAATGGTAAGTGCATCAACTCTCTTCCCAAAATTATATACGGTCTCAAAATCCTGTATATCGCCTTTTACAAAATGATGGCATAAATGCGCTGCCGGGGTGTTTTCATCATTTTCCAGTACAAATGTTTCAACCACATAATTAGCTGCTGCCTGTAACAACATACGGCCAAGCTGGCCGCCGCCAAGTATTCCAACTTTCATGCAGCGAAGATAAGCCGCGCCCCGTTAGGGCATAATTTGATATTAAAATAAATTTCTACCTTTACACCGCGATGCAGCCAGATTACCCGCATAAAAGGTTTAACGATGTACGTAACAACTACTACCTGTTACGTGAAACTCCGGCAACATAAGCTTGTGTAATGTATTTGCCGCTAACAGCGGTTACTTAAATTACCTGTTTTTATCACTATTTCGGCTTATTTAATTATTAATTATTCATTGTTAATTATTACTTGCTATGCCACAAACAGCTACAGCACCCACCAGTACCGCTATACAGCAAACTGATTTTCTGCCGCTTGAAGGCACCGACTACGTTGAATTTTATGTGGGTAACGCCAAGCAAGCCGCGCATTTTTATAAAACAGCTTTTGGCTTTCAAAGCCTTGCCTATTCAGGGCCGGAAACAGGCGTAAAAGATAAAGTAAGCTATGCCATAAGGCAAAACAAGCTAACTTTTGTTTTTACAACCGCATTGCGCAATAACAGCACCATAGCGCAACATGTGCACGTACACGGCGATGGGGTAAAAATGCTTGCGCTGCGTGTACCGGATGCCTCCAGCGCCTGGCACGAAACTACAACAAGAGGGGCTGAAAGCTTTTTAGAACCAGTTACTTTAAAAGATGAATTTGGCGAAGTGGTAATGAGCGGCATACGCACTTACGGCGAAACGGTGCATTTATTTATCGAGCGCAAAAACTACAAAGGTGCTTTTATGCCGGGTTATAGGGAGTGGAAAACACTGTACAACCCACCGCAAACAGGGCTGTTGTATGTTGACCACTGTGTAGGCAATGTTGGCTGGAACCAGATGAATAAATGGGTGAAGTTTTACCAGGATGTTATGGGCTTTAAAAATATTTTGAGTTTTGATGATAGTGACATTTCTACCGAATACTCCGCTTTAATGAGTAAGGTTATGAGCAGCGGCAACGGTTATGTAAAATTTCCAATAAACGAGCCCGCGGAAGGCAAAAAAAAGTCGCAGGTGGAGGAATACCTGGATTTTTATAATGGGGAAGGCTGCCAGCATGTGGCGCTTGCTACGCATGATATAGTTGACACTGTTACCCAATTGCAAAACCGTGGGGTAGAGTTTTTAAAAGTACCAACCACCTATTATGATGATTTACAGCAGCGCGTGGGCAAAATTGACGAAGATATAAGCAGCCTGAAGGAGTTGGGCATATTAGTTGACAGGGATAATGAAGGTTACCTGCTGCAAATATTTACCAGGCCGGTTGAAGACAGGCCAACCCTGTTTTTTGAGATAATACAGCGAAAAGGGGCAAAAAGCTTTGGCAAAGGCAATTTTAAGGCATTATTCGAGGCTATTGAACGCGAACAGGCTGCAAGGGGGAATTTGTAATGGCGCATAATGTGGAAAACCCAAAGGATATATAAAAAATTTTCAACATGCAATATTTGGTGCAGGTAAGCAGTTTAACTTGTATTTAAGTATATAACATCGTTAAATGAATATTTTTGCGCCATGAAAATTGTTATTGCCGCGTTGCTGGGCATATTAATATCCGTTAAATTGGTTGCCCAGCCGTCTTTTATCGATGCCCAAAAAAAGTACCCGCATGTTGCTTTTGCTATTAAGCAAAAAGAAGACACTTTAAAGAAGCTGGCTGCCGCAGCTGGGCTTGAGTGGCCAATAAAGCAGATGTATATACGCAGCTTTAAGTACGACAGCCAGCTTGAAGTATGGGCGCGCAACAAAACTGATGAGCCATATAAGCTTTTTAAAACGTATAAGGTTTGTGCCATGGCAGGCTCATTAGGCCCCAAGCGCATAGAAGGTGACTACCAGGTGCCCGAAGGTTTCTACTATATAACCGAGTTTAACCCAAAGAGCGAATTTAACCTTGCCCTTAAGCTAAACTACCCCAACGAATCAGATAAACTGTTAAGCGACTCGTTAAGGCCGGGTGGTGGCATTTATATTCACGGCAGTTGCATTACTGTTGGCTGTATACCTATAATGGACGAACAAATTGCGGAGGTGTACGTTTTGGCAGCAGGTGCTAAAGCCAGTGGCGAGGATTTTATACCTGTGCATATTTTCCCTATCAGGTTCAACAATAAACAAAGTGCGGACTATTTGGCCAAAGCCAGCCGCGATGATCATGATCTGCAAAAATTTTCGGGAAAATTAAAAGAAGTGTACGACTATTTTGAGAAAGAGAAAAAGCTTCCGCTAATTTCAGTAAACGGCAAAGGCGAGTACGTGTTTATGTAGTGTCGAGGAAATTGAACTATGCATAGATGAAGAAATTGAACGCAGATTGCCAGGATTTAAAGGATAGCCGCTGATTTTAAAATAGATAGTTATCATTACAAAAAGAATATCTGCGTTCCATCACTCGCTACCGGGCTACGAAAAAAAATCCGCGTTCATCCACTCAATCCACCAAATCCGCGTTCCATCATTCGCCGCCACACCACACAAAAAAACAATAATCTGCGTTCATCCACTCAATCCCTCAAATCTGCGTTCCATCGTTCGCCGCCAGGTTACGAAACAAAATCTGCGTGTATCCACCCAATCCCTCAAATCTGCGTTCCATCATTTCTCCTTTCACTACATTTTAACAACTGGTATATAAACTTCGCAGTGTTTACCACGTTTCATGCATAGGAAACATACCCCAGGCATGAAAAAGACCATCATACTTATTGCTGCGCTTTTTTATATAATGCAAATGCATGCGCAATCTGTTGACATTACTCCCGGCTCATCATACAAGCAGGCTTTAGGCCTAAAATTTCCCGGTGGCTTTTCAGTTACTTATAAAAAATTTGTTACCACAACAAATAATGTTGAGGGACAGTTAACATATTGGAACAAAGGGTTTCGCGCTGCAGGGTTATACGAATTTAATTTTTACTCATTCCCTTCAGTAAATGGGCTTGCATGGTTTGTTGGCCCGGGTGCGCATGTGGGATTTTGGAAAAGCCAATACATTAAAGATTATAACAGCAAGGCAGATATTGGCATTGACGGCGTTTTGGGGCTTGATTACAAATTTCAGGACATACCCATAAATGTTAGCGTTGACTGGGAGCCCTCTGTAACATTAGTAGGCACAGCAGGTTTTAATCCCGCATGGGGTGGCCTTGCAATACGTTATACATTTTAAAAAGTTCGTTAAACATTTTGGCATAATTTTTTATAATACCATATAAACTTTAAAAAGCAGTATGAAGAAGATCATTCTTACATCTTTACTAATTGCAGGGGTGTTTATTATTGGAAACGCGCAGGATATGGGCACCGATTATAAAACGGCAGTGGGTGTAAAATTTTATCCCGGCGCTTTAACTATTAAAAGTTTTATTCAGCCAAATAAAGCGCTTGAGGGCCTGGCGTATTTTTATGCAGATGGCTTTAGGGCAACAGGCTTATATGAAATTCATCGTGATATAGAAGGCGTAGCAGGATTGAAGTGGTATGTTGGCCCCGGTGCGCATGTGGGCGTTTGGAACCAAAGCTGGCAAAACAAATACCCGGACAGAAACCCCGCAGTTGCCATTGGTATTGATGGTGTACTCGGCCTTGATTATAAAATAAGCGGTGCACCGATAAACGTTAGTCTTGACTGGCAGCCATCTTTCACTTTTGTAGGGTACAATTATTTTGAAGGCGGATGGGGCGGCCTGGCAATACGATACACGTTTTAAACTAACACCTCAATTATACATACAGTAGCCACAGCAATTTTTGCGGTGGCTTTTTTGTGCGTGCTAGTCATGGCTGGGTGAACTTCATTTGCTTTTTTAATTTATTATAGTTATCTTATGTAACCAAAACAAATTATATGCTGCCATCCACCTCAAAACACCGCTGCATTTTGTTGCTATGCGTTGCTGTTTGCGTTACAGCCTGTTGCGATACAACATTACAAACAGCCGCCTCTGCCGAAACTGTATTTAGCGACAGCACACTATACCAGCAGGCACTGGCTGACGCTATGGACATCAAGAGGGTTGATACTAACCTTACCGAAATAGTACCATCCAACCATAACCTCCTGTATGATACCAGCGATAAGAAAAATTTTGAAGTATACTTTATAGCCTGGAAAGATTCTTCCGATCTTAAATATTATTGTAATGGCAAGCAGGGTACGGGCTCAACAGATTCAACGCACCTTGTTTTTGTAACTGCCGAACCTGATCTTAAAAACTGGTTTAATCAAGATAAAAAAGATACAGCGGGTTTGTACAAAAGGCTTTCTCAACTGTTCGGATTGCCCGTTGCTACAAGGCATCGCTATTTTGTTGAGTTTAGATTAAAGGCATCAGACATTTTCCGCCCCTGCCGCGACAGTAGTATAACAGACAAAGCCTGTGATGTTGATTTTCCTGCAGGTGTTTCCGCCGGTTACAAAGCAACCTGGCAGCAATTACATGATGGCAGTTATAGAAAGGATGCTCCGCTTTTTGGTAAATTTCCCTTTACCGGTTTGGGTTACACTTACGATTGGTGCCCAACCAATAAATCGCACATGGGCCTTAGCGAGTTTTGTATAAAACAAAAATCCAGGTTTGAGGTTGTAAACAGTTTTGACACTTATAAATATTTCACAGCAAAACGTTAAACCCGCGTTATACGTTTCCCTTTAAGGCCTCTGTAACGCGGCATGCATTGTAAAATATATGGCTGATAAATTTGCCTATCTTTAATTATATCCACATGGGCTTATGCTGCTATTGGCTGTTGATGCTTTATTGCTTCTATATATAAATGCGGGCACGGGCATTTGTATAATTGCATTGCTGCAAAAGCTATTCAGGCAACCAGTGTCTGCCAATGTATTGGGTACAGTATTGGGCGGTCTTACGTTCTCAACCGTTTATTTTAATACTATCTCTTTTTGGTTGCCTGTAAATTACGTTTCACTCATCCCGCTGTTTATACTCAGCAGTATATCCTTTGGCTATAATAAAAACCTCACCGCCGCTTTTGTTACTTCAATTAAAAATACTGGAAGCTTTCTTTTCTCAAAACGATTTATATATGCCACTGTACCCGTTTGTATAATGCTGTTGTATTGCTGGTTATTACCGCCCGTTAATGCAGATAGCGACGGATACCATTACAGCACCATACGCTGGTTTGAAGAATACAGGGCGGTACATGGCCTTGCTAATATTGACGGCCGCCTTGCATATAATTCAGCATCATTTATTATACAAGCAGCTTATGCTTTTACAAGGTTAACAGGCCAGTCTTTATACCCATTAAATGGTGTATTGGTAGCGCTTTTTTATTTATGGATGATCTGCCGCATATTGCGCAGCCCCAATTTATTTTCAGCCCTTGTACATTTCACACTGCTGTACCTTCTCGGTCGTGTTCTGCTGGTCAACATGTCATCCCCAACAGCAGATGTACTGGTGCTGGTTTGCCTTGCCTACAGTATTATACAAATATTTGATGCAGTCATTTTCAGGAAGCCACCATCATACTTTCTACTACCATCAATAATTCTATTGTACGCAGTTATTGCCAAGCTTTCTGCATACCCGGCGTTACTGTTATTACTTTTAATATTGGGGCAATTAAAAAAACAGCATGCCCTTTCTTTTATTCTCACACGCCTTTGTATTATTGGCATTGCCATATATGTGCCATGGCTTTGCAGGAATATAATATTAAGCGGCTACTTACTTTACCCCGTTCCCTTTATAGATATTTTTAATGCTGATTGGAAAGCACCAGAGAACGTGTTGCTGCTTGATTACATTTACATAAAACGCCTGCCCATAAATTTTGATGACGACCTTGTACGCATAAAACCATGTCCATTCCCTTATTGGATCATTCCCTGGATGCAAAAACAGACCACCAACGGCTTTTTAGGCGAGCTGGTAATTTTATTAACAGCTGTTTGTTCACCATTATATTGGCTTGGTATAAAGCTTGGTAAAATAAAAATTTATCAATCAGCAGTATATGTTTGGGCAGTTATTTATGCCTGCATAATTATATGGCTTATTAATGTACCAGAGTACAGGTTTGGCATCGTGTTTATTTCGTTTGCCGTTACAATGCCGTTTCTTTATACTGCGCAGGCAATACAAAGTAAAATTTCAGCACGCCCGCTTATCATCGTTCTTTTAATGCTTCAATCTGCGTGGTATATTTATACCGCACCCGGCAAAAAAAATATTCAACAGTTTTCTTTCGGGCATTTTCTTGTTTATCCGTTAAGGGATAAGCAATACTATTTTAACAATGATACCGCTACCTTTAACTACACCCTTTTAAATTCGGGCATAAGATTATATCACCAGGATTCAACACACAACTGTATTAACACAAATTTGCCTTGCATGATATATAAATATGGGACCGTTGAAATGCGCGGTGCAAATGTGGCCGATGGCTTTAAAAATGTACGGGACGATGTTAGTAAGAACTATCCCTTTGTAAAATAGAAAAAGGGTTAACAACAGAAGGCGCAGGGCGAAAACTCAGGGGGACTCCTTAAACACTCTGTGAAACTCCGTGCCCTGAATTACGAAATCCTAAACTAATATAAGCATTTAAAAGATTGTTCCTGCAATACTGTCTCAATTGATTGCTGCATATTGTGTTTTACAGCGTTATATAATGCGCTACCCATACTTATTCGCTTAATGCCCAACGCGGCAAGCTCACTAAATGTGGGTAGCCCGTTCATCGCAAACACATTTACTGGCAGTTTTGTGGCTGCAACTATAGCCGCAACATCCTGCCTGTTTATAACAAACGGCACAAATATCCCCGATGCACCTGCTGCTTCATACAGCTTTGCCCTGGCAATCGTTTCTTTCAGCGCGTTAGGCAGTTTCGCAACAAATGCGTCCGTTCTTGCATTAATAAACATCTGCATATTTCTTTTTGCAAGGTGCTCCGCAATTGACGAAAGAATGTGCTGAAATACTGAAGCCGGTTGCATGGTAAATCCGTCCCCTTTCAGGGAGTCTTCAATATTTATTCCCGCAACACCCAGGTCATGCAGGCATTCAACATTCTCAATAATTTTTGATACGTTGCGGCTAAAGCCGCCTTCCATATCAACAGAAAGGGGCACACTTATATTATCTTTAATTCGCTTTACGGTTTGCAATAACAGGTCAAAAGGTATATGCTCACCATCTTTGTATCCAAATGTATTGGCAACAGCCGCACTTGAAGTAGCAATGGCTTTTAAGCCATTTTGTTCCAGCATTTTGGCGCTGGCCACATCCCAGGCATTACCTAATAACAACGGTTTTTCTGCATGATGCAACTGCAGGAACGTTTCAAAATTTGTCATAAAATTTGTATGTTAATTTGCTCACGTTTAACCCCAATCATTTTTTGGTTCATACGCCACAAGTCAAGGCTCCATCGGTATTTTTCAACACCCGCAAGAAGAAAGCTGGCCGCACTTACTGTAAATACTGAGTAACTTAACGGTTCAACCACACCATGAGATATTGCCATACTTACAGCAAAGCAAAACGTTAGCATTCCGCTGCCAATGGCGGCAACTCTTGTAAACAAGCCTACCAGTAATAATGCCCCAAACAAAAGTTCACAAACAGTTGCTGTTATTGCAAGCGCTGTTATTAATGGGCCCGGCAAAAATTGCATAACATCTGCGGCGTACACCATAAAATGTTGCCAGTCACCCCACGAAATGCCGCGCTGCCCATACTTTCCCCAAACACCCAGCCTGTCAAGGCCGGGTGTTATAAAGCCAATACCAAGAGCAATACGCAGGCATAATTGCCTTACTGAGGTTGCCTTTTTCATTTTGTTTCAATTATTGCTTTTAATATGCTACAGTTCAGGGTGCATATTTAATCCTACACCTATCCTGTTCCATGCATTAATAGCTATTATAACCATCATTACCTGCGCTGTTTTCTCTTCACCAAACGTTGCAATGGCTTTATCATATAAAGCGTCGCTAAGGCCGTGCTGGCTAATAAGCGTTATCTCTTCGGTCATGGCAAACAGCAGTCGCTCTTCTTCAGTAAATACATTAGGGGCTTCCCTCCAAACGCTTATTAAATACAGGCGCTGCTCCGTTTCACCCAGTTTACGGGCATCATTGCAGTGATAGCTTACACAATATGCACAACCATTTATCTGCGATGCTCTTATCCTTATCAGTTCCTGGTGGCGTTGGTCAACACCAATGCTCCCAATATAAGTATCCAGCGCATCCATTGCCTTATAAGCTGCGGGCTGTACTTTGCCCATTTTAAACCTTGTTGTCATATTCTCTGTTTTTAAGTTTATAAAATGTTTTAATTACCACACAAAAATATCACGAAACAGGACTACCTTTATAGTCCAGTTTATAAAATATAGGTAGTCCAGATGCTTCCTTTTAGAACGCTTATTAATATCAACAAACAATCACCCGTTGCGGTTTATTTACAAATAGCCAATAGTTTGGTTAATCTTATTCGTGGTGGTGTAATTAAACCCGGTGTTTTATTGCCATCCACCCGCGAAATGGCCGATATGTTACAGGTACACCGCAAAACAATTGTAGCAGCTTATGAAGAGTTATATGTACAGGATTGGATTGAAACAATGCCGCGTAAGGGCATAGTTGTTTCGCAACGTTTACCCGAAATAAAACCGCGTACTTTTAAACAGGAAAAAAACAAAGCTGGTTATGAAAATAATGCTCCTTTTGTATTTAAGCAATTAATGCCTTCTACCGCAAGCAAGGGTGCCAACCACCCGGCATACAAGCTTGTAATAAACGATGGCTTTCCTGATGCCCGTATTGCGCCTGTTAGTTTATTATTGAAAGAATACAGGAGGTTTTTTGATGATGCTGCATCATCTGCATTAACCATGGCAGGCGAAAAAGCGGGCTCCATAAGTTTGCGAACGGCTATTGCCAGTTTTTTGTCAGGCACAAGAGGACTAAATATAACTGTGCAGAATGTGCTATTAAGCCGCGGGGCACAAATGGCTATTTACATAGCGGCTGCCATGATAATTAAGCCGGGCAGCACCGTGGTGGTGGGTGAGCCAAACTACGCCATGGCGAATATGATATTTGAACAGTTTGGGGCTAAGCTTTTGCGTGTGCCTGTTGATGAGAACGGGATAGATGTTGACGCAATTGAAAGAATTTGTGCAAAGAAGAGGCCGTCGCTGCTATATGTAATTCCGCACCACCACCATCCAACCACGGTTACCTTAAGTGCCGAAAGGAGGATGAAGCTTTTACAATTGGTGCGTAAATATAACCTGCCGGTTATTGAAGATGACTATGATTACGACTTTCACTATAACCACAACCCCATTTTGCCATTAGCCAGTGCTGATCATGGCGGCAATGTAATTTATATCGGCTCATTAACTAAATTTCTCGCACCCTCGCTGCGTGTTGGTTATATGGCTGCTCCTGAAAACTTTATACAGCAGGCCGCGCAATTAAAACTGATGATTGATATACGTGGTGATAATTTTCTTGAAGAAGCATTGGCAGCGCTCTCAAACGCCGGGCATATACAAAGGCATTTAAAAAAATCTGTAAAGCTTTACCATCAACGGCGTGATATGTTTTGCGACCTGCTGGAAAATGAACTCGCAGGTGTTGTTTCATTTACGAAGCCACAAGGCGGCATGGCTGTGTGGGCTACCTTCAATAAAAAATATTCTTTGTCATCTATCAGTCAGCGTGCAGCAGCACATGGCCTGTTTATCAGCAACGGCAGCACATACAATTCAGGCAATATAAACTACAATGCCCTGCGCATGGGCTTTGCATCGCTTAACGAAAAAGAAATGAAGGATGTGGTGGGTATTATTAAAAAAGTGCTGTAAGCAATTTACTTTAAGGAAAACAACGCGCCGTCCGGGTGTTTCGGGTTATACTCTAACCTGTTTTCAGAAGGTATTACCACGAGGTCCATTCCTTCCAGCGGAATAGCTCCCAATAATGGTTCAGTATTACCCTGCAAAACAAAAGCATCTGTATAGCACGTTCTGTCGCCAAATCTAACTTTTATTCCCCCAATCATTTCTATTGGCCGAGTAGTACCGTCAGCCATAGCAACGTTCATTAAAATACCTTTTTTTAAACCCAGTTTCTCTTTAATTTCCTCGTTAATAGCCATGCGTATCGCGCCGGTATCAACCATAAATTCGCCGCTCCACCGCCTGATTTCGTTTGCAGGCAATTCCCCTTCTTCATATCTATATTCGTCAAATTGGTTGACCAATTCTATGGTAGCGTATGTTAAACCCATTACTATTTTTTATAAAATTAATTCTTTTTGCTGCCACTAAAATGCATGTTTCGCATTTTCATTAAAGCATGCCTCCATACTGTTAATATCTGGAATCCTAATACACATACTCGTCCGCAATAAGCAATGCTTCACTTATAATTGCCAGCCCTTCATCAATTTCGTCTTTGGTAACGCACAACGGCGGGGCTACAAATATGTAATTCCAGCGTACAAAGGTATACATGCCAAGCTCCTTTATTTTTGCTGCCACTTTATTCATAATGGCCATTTCATTGGGCTTGGCATTAAACGGCGCCATTGGCTCTTTGGTAGTACGGTTTTTAACCAATTCAATACACCCTAACAAGCCGGTATTGCGAAAGTCTCCTATTGATGGGTGTTTTAATTTCATCAGTTCAACCTGCTCTTCAACGTACTTTCCCATTTCAATAGTGTTCTGCATCATGTTTTCATCCTCATATATCTTCAACACTTCATTACCCGCCGCGCAGCAAACAGGGTGGGCCGAATATGTTAACCCGAGCCATAACACTTTATCATCAAAATATTTGGCGATCTTATCACTCACCATTAATGCGCCCAATGGCAAATAACCTGAGGTTATGCCTTTGGCGGTCGCGATCATATCGGGCACTACCCCGTGGTTATCTACACCAAACCATTTACCCGTGCGCACAAAACCGCTCATCACTTCATCAGCAATAAATAGTATACCATGCTTTTCACATAATGCCTTTATTTTTTGCAAATAACCCGGCGGGTATTTTATACACCCTGACGAACCACTTTCCCCTTCCATAATAATAGCTGCAACATTTTCAGGCCCTTCAAATTCAACCACACGCTCCACATGGCTGGCACATTCCCTGCTGCATGTTGTAACCTCCTTGCCCCAGGGGCAACGGTAGCAATACGGGTCTTCAACATGCACTATGTTAGGCATCTGCTGCGCATCGGTATTTAGTTTACGTGGGTCACCGCCGGCCGCCATAGCACCACCCGATGCTCCATGAAAAGCCCTGTAGCGTGCAATAATTTTATGCCGGCCTGTATACAGCCTTGCAAGCTTAATGGCATTTTCAATGGCCTCTGCGCCGCCAACAGTAAATAATGTTTTGGTTAAATTGCCGTTTGTTATTTCCGCAAGTTTTTTACCAAGGTCGCCGCGGGCCTTAGTAACGCATGAAGGTGTTATGTAGCTTACTTCCTGCATCTGCCTTGCAACCGCTTCTGTTACACGCTGGTTGCCATGGCCTATGTTTACATTCATCAGCCCCGAAGAAAAATCTATATAGCGTTTGCCATCATAATCATACATGTAAACACCTTCGGCATATTTAACAGCAATGGGATTGATGTCCTTTTGTTTGCTCCACGAAAACAGGGTATAGTCAAGATTGTCTTGTACTATTTCTTTTGTTTCGGAAAGCACATCAGTTTGTGGCATGGCTTGTATTATTATTGGTATAAATATACGGGCGATTTTTGTTTTAGGCAAAGTGGCCGTGCCGGGTGGGGGCGAAGCCTGTACAAGCGGCATCAACAAAAAAAGGCGGTGTTAAAAAATGGCTCTGGTAAAATCAATACCCGGTAACTAACAAACACCTGGCAGCACTTAACGTGCAATGCTGGTATTTGCTGTATGCTTCAGCAGCGCGCTGTTGAATTTGCATGGGTGCTTCTTTATTAAGCCAACCTGCAATAGCTGCATGCAGCGTATAAGCTTCAGGGCACATCAGGTCGGTCGTCCACAGCAGCGGGTTAGCCCCAGCTTTGCGTAATATCATATTCCAGTACTGTTTACTATCGCATGCAAGTATAACAGCATCTCTTTTCCGGCTGTCATGCTGCGATGGAAAACTGTCGAGGCTAAAATCCATCAGCCCTTCATGCCCGATGTATGCCACCATGCCAGCATTACCCGCAATCCCTAAAGTATCGTTTTGAAAAACAACTGTATTGGCCGATACTCCAGCTGCCGCATTTAAAAAATCCGCCATTGTTTGTTTTATATAGACGCCATCATAAGCATCTGCAACAATATAAGCGTTAAAGGTGGGTTCCTTAAAAATACAGCGTTCTAAAATATGCGGCGCTGGATTTTGAGTAGTTGATATTAGTTTCCATGACGTGAGATTTTTAAAGAACGCCTTAACGCCATAATCACAACCCCAATATAAATTAGTTGCAGGGTCCTGGCCATTGCCAATGCCTTTTGGTACAGGCTCAATGCCCTGGTGCAGGTTATCACATAAAGCAACAAATACATGTATCACTTTGTATTTGTTGTTATAGATAATTCGAGCGGATGCTGTTGTTTGTTTGGCAGCTTGACTAGTGCTTGGTGTTTGTTTGGTTTGCGTTGTTGCATTGCATGCAAAACAATTACAGGTACAACAAACAAGCAATAACGATAAAATGTTAGGTGTGGTTAAAACGCATGGCAACATGTGATTAAGTTATGCAGGGTAATTAAATCGCACGGGCGTATGACCCGCTGCTTATACGAACCATAACGCCCCGCGATCAATACTTGTTAGCCGCAAGCCCCCTTCAGGCACGCGGCTTTACTAAGATGCGCTACTGAAAAAGATTCCATACAAAAAAACAAATATCTTTTTTTGATTTCGAGAAATGTGCCGTTCGTGATATCAAACAAGAAATGGATATACAATATTGAAAAAGAGATGGCATCATTGAGTACCATCTCTTTTTTCTTTGCTCTTTAGCACCCGAAACCTCGGGCTTTGCGTGTAATACCTCTCTATTTCACCACCTCAACCCATTTGCCGGTTACACCGCCACTGATGGTATGGTCATACATGGCCTCGCAATACACGCCCGGCCAAAAATATTTACCCGTATACGCTGCATTTAACTGCACATAATATGTAAGTGTTTCGTTTGACCTGATATTGAAATACTGGTACACCCTGTCATCCCGTATATCCATATAATCGCTTGGTGACGACTTAAAGGCCCCTTCAGTATTAAACAATCTTGTATTTAAAATCTCCCAGCCACTGGGAAATATTTGTGATAACGCCATATTGCTGTATTGCCCACGCATGCCTGGATTATTTACTGTTACCCTTGCCACAAAATCAGTACCCTGTTTTATTTTAGTTATATCAATGGCATTACCTTCTGTTGTGAGAAAGTTTACAGACACCTGTAACACATTAGCGTTATTAACAAACGGTACTGTTTGATTACTGAATGGCTGGCCCGAATTTATTACACGTACATACAACACATTGTTGCCCTTATTTGCTATTTGTACGGCGCCTTTATCAGCCTGCCACGGGATAACAGTTTGCGATACCGCGGCGGCTGAGTTAATATCAACATTCTTTCCACCTGCTGTGCCCGTGAGTATTATTTTTTTGCCGCCTTTATTGCTTCCACTAAACTCCGCAATGGCAATAAGCGAATAGGCTGTTGTTTGGGTACTATACCAATCTTCCTGCGAAAGTTTTGCTGCAACACTGCGTACCACTTGCCCCGCTTCATCAAGCCTGTTCATAACAGTTAACGCCTCCAGCACCATTGCTTCATCGCGAAGCTCACTGCCAAAAGTAAAACCGGGGTTAGGCCTTTGCGGAAATGATACAGGCAAACCTTTTGTTAGTTGCAAAGCCACTTGCGGTTGCCCTGCAAGATAATAGGCAGCAGCCAGGCGCCATTTGCCCTCCGGCGTTAAGAATTTTAATTCTTTCAGCCTGTTCATGGCGCCAAGTTCAGGCGCTTTTGCCAACGCAAGTAAATACAACCTGTATGCCTGTTCAAGATCAGTGCCATACCAGGGTGCTTCTGTTACATTCCATGCCAGCGCTTTATTGCGTTGGTACTGCTTCCAGTTTTGCAGCATTGATGATGGCACGTTATACCCGTTTTCGGATGCTTCCAGTAAAAAATGGCCGGCATAATTACTGCCCCATTCATCGCTTTCATAAAACCCGGGCCAATAGCTAAAGCCGCCATCTGTTTGCTGAAAGTTTTGCAATTTTTGTATGCCAGACCGAACATTAAAATCAACCTGGCTTTTCTGCCCATCGCTCAGATCCATTAGCTGGCTTAATACCAGTTGCGGAAAAATGGCCGATGTTGTTTGTTCAACACAACCGTGCGGGTAGGTGATAAGATAATCCAGCCTTTTTGCCAGGTCCATCGACGGAAGGCTTGATACTTCCAGAATAGCTTTTGCACTGTTACCATCGCCAATCATATTTACGGTATTGCTCCACGATTGGCCCGGTTGTAATGTTGCCTCTGCAACCTGTGTAATTGGCGGGTTAGGGTTGCGTATATCTATTTCTATCTCTGATGCGTCGCTTTCCTTGCCGCTGCTTGCAACCACTTTTACTTTACCTATGCCGGTGTTGTTCTTAACCTTTGCTGCAAACAATACTTCCTGCTCACCCGACGCAGTAAAATGCACTGTTTGCACACCACCCGCCTCAATAAATGGGTTGCTCTGAAGGTTAAGTTTTACATCGCGCACATTATCATTCGTAGCAAAAACAGTAACGGGTATTTGCAACTCTTCTCCCGGCCCCAATACCCTTGGCAGGGTTGCCAGTACCATTACAGGCTTTTTAACCTTTACTGTTTTCTCGGTAAAGCCATAGGCATTATCACTTGCAGCAATTACCATGGTACGCACGCTGCCCATATAGGGAGGCAACGAGAATGTATGTGTTCTGCTGCCGCCATCCAATGTAAAGGGCCCCATAAAACTTACAATAGGTTTAAAGCGGTTGGCGCGGCGTGTTTTGGCCGCCAGTTCTGCTTCCGCGTCACCACCAATAGTAAGTATCCGTTCAAGTTGTGCCCCCCACGCGCCAATTACCTGGTCGTATACATCCCAGCTTTTAACGCCCAATGCCTCGCGCGCATAAAATGCATCGTGCGGGTTGGGTGTTTTATAATGGGTAAGGTCAAGCAGGCCGTCATCAACAATAGCTATAACGTACGTCATGCTTTTACCTGTTGCCTCAGACACTGTAATTGTATTTTTTTGTTCAGGCCTTATCTCCGACGGCATACTTAACACAGGTTTAAGAATGGTATTCTTGTCCTGTACCATTATGGGTATCACCCCATACATGCGTATAGGCAGGTCATTCAGGGTTTGTGCATGCGGTTGTACAAGGCTTACGTTAACATAAATGTTTGGCGACATTTCTTTAGTAACGCTGAATGAATATTTTGTTTGGCCCTGCGTTGTTTTTACCCAGGCTGTTTGCAACACTTTTGTGCCGGTTTCAATACTTATCAGTGCTTTGCCTTCTTTGGCAGTGGGTATATTAAGTTTTACCTCGTCGCCAACGTTGTATGTTGTTTTGTCTGAAATGAACGAAAGCATTGCCGCAGAAGATGGGTCGCTGTTATCCCTTCGTGTTTGCCAGCTATAATCATCCACCCAAAATGTACTGCCGGTGGTGTGGCCGCTGCGTTTGTCTTTTACCAGTATAAGGTACCTGCCCCATTCTTCCTCGGGAAGGGCAACAGTATAGCTGCCGCGGCCGTTGGTTAGCTCAACAGGCTGTGAGCGGATAAGTTTGTTGTATTTATCCTGCGTAAAGTTGCTCAGGCTGTTGTCACTGTTATTGTCCCACCACCAGCGCCATTGTATTTTGTATAACTCCACATCGGCGGTTGTTGTACCGCTAACAGGCCTGCCTTTGGTATCAACATCAACAATATCAAAACGCTGCGGCTGGCCTGATAGAAGAAAACCCCATGTTTTATCGCCCTGTGGTACATGCACGCCCGCATAAGAGCTATAAGGGTTATAAGGCATAGCAACATTATCAATACTAAAATTCCCACCGGGCTCAAATACTTTTATGCTAAGGTTGGCAAGCAACTGGCCTGGTGCATTCTCAATAGCATCAAAATCGGGCTTAACCGGTGCTGTGCCGTCTGCACTTAATGAGCCGTCAAAAACCGTTTTTGATTGTGGAGTGAATGATGAAGTAGGGTCGTCAAACACAAAGTCTTTAAACGCCTCAAAGCTTGTTGTTTTGCGGTATAACTGTGCGTCTATTTTTGCCTTTAAACTCTGTGCTTTTGCGCCAAACAGCCATTCTGCGCTTAATGTACCGTTGGTGTTTGTATTTGCGCCCAAAGCGTCAAGGCCGCCGAAGTCAAGATTTATTTTAAGCCGGTTGGGCATTACTGTTTCAATCTTTAACTTCTTTTCAAACACTGCACCGCCAAGTTTTACTTTACACATCCAGTTGCCTGTTGGTGCATCGGCATCGGTAGCTGTTCTAAAAACATTAAACCCGTTGGTGGCGTTGGTTTGCACCAGCCTTTTATACAATTGCCCTGTTGGCGAAATAAGCTCCATTTCCACCGGGTGGTCTTTTGGAAGTTTATTATCAATATCATCAATAACACAACTCAGGTACAAGCTGTCCCCCGGCCGCCATACACCGCGCTCGCCAAAAATAAATCCTTTAATACCGTTCTTTACTTCATCACCCGAAACATCAAAGCGGCCTAAAGCAAGTGAGGTACCATCATCAAGCTTTAAATAGCCACGCTCGTCGCCCTGCTTTGCTATAAGCAGGTAAGGCTTGCGCTTTAACTGCAGCGTAACTGTACCATCGCTGCCTGTAACAGCCTTGCCAATTACTTGCTGCTGGTAATCCAATACCTCAAGTTCAACATTAGCCAACGCATCTGTAGTAATAATATTACTGGCAGCAACAAATAAGCTTTTATCGTTCCCACGCTTTGCTATAAGGCCAATATTGCTGGCTAATATATTGCGGCTTTCGTAACGGTCTTTATTATAATAACTGCTGTAACAGGGATTGTCTTTCTGTTTCCAGTTATAGCCATAGGCATAATAGTTATCATACCGCTTCCAAAAATCATCGTCATCATCAGCCATGTTGTTGCTGGTCTTCGTGTCCTCATCCTCATAATCATCGTACGTTTTATCATTGATCAGCGAATCGCATGTATACAATGAGTATTGCGGCCTGAAGCCAATGGTTACACGGTATATAGCACCCGGTTCAGCTTTAATGTATTTATCAATATCCAGCGAAAAGCGGTTGCTCCTGTGCAGGTTAAGGCTTTTATCATTATCAAGGGCTATCGTGGCCTGCGCAATAGGGCGGCCTACGCGGCGCAGGTCTTCTTCACCGCCTATTTCGTTACGTTGTAAAAACTGCGTAACATTATTGCCGAAAATTTTTATAATGGAAACGTCAACCGATCTTAAGTTAATGGCTTCAAACGGCAATACCAGCGCACCCGCACTGCCGGGCAATATGCTGCCCCGGCCAAATATTTTTACAGATGGCAAACGGTTCTCAAAAAATATATTGGCGGTTGAGCCCTTCCCCAATTTATCACCCCACTGGTTTTCTATACCCTCATGCACAGTTATGGTATAGTTACCATCAAGCTTGCCTGAGGTATATACTTTTAATTCGCTGCCCATAACAGTGTAGCTTACATCTTCCTGTTCGCTCACAGTTACCAGGCCGTTAAAAGCCTGGTTGATGATCGGGTCGCTAAATTGTATTAATGCGTACTGCTCCTGGTCCTGTACTGCTTTAATATTAAGCACCGTGAAATCGCCGGTTGCGGGCACTGTAACATCCCTGCTGCCTTTTACATCAAGCCCAAGTGCATCACCGCTCCACGCTAATTGCAGGGTACCTGCGGTGCTGCCGCGCTGCACATTGCTTACGGTAAAATTATGTATGCGGTTAGCTTCGTTGTGCTGCCAGCTAATAGTAAGGTTACTGTTATTTAGTTGTGCAGTTAATATTTTTTCAACCGCTGCAGATGTTTCCACGTCTGCCGTGGTAACCTGGCCACTCAGCGTCATCGTTGTTTTATTATTACTACGCAAGCCAAAATCTTCAACACTAAATGCTGGCTTTATTACCTGCACATTAAATTTGAAAGCCTTGTACACATCAGGTACATGCATTACTTTATTTAGATTAAATGATATTTCATACAACTGGTCAGGCTGCAGATCTTTATCAGGTTTAAATTCAATGGTACGTGCATCAACCCAATATGCTTTACCGTCAACACCGGGTGAAAAGCCGAACAACTGTTCTTTCACAGTTTCGTTCAGTGTGTGGGTTACGCTGGCATCGGCTGCCAATTGTATGCGTATAGTATTCTTTTTTGAAATAACCCCGGTAGTGTAAGCTTCAATGTACTTGCTAAATGAGGGGTCAACATCAACAAGTGTTGGTTTGTGTTTACAGGATGTTAAGAGTAAGGGCAATAAAAAAACTGTAAGCCACTTTAGTGGCAAACGATGGTGGGATTCCATATAAAAAGGGATTTGTTTGAAGTGTGTGCGCTGTTTAAGGCGATAGAAAATTAGAGAGATTTTTTTGATATAGGGTTTAAAATAATTGTTAATTACTGTGGCAGGCATAGTAAAGGGCAGTTTTGTTAAAGGAAAGATAAACAAAAGGGTTGACAGAATTTGCGATGTGGAAAAGCAGTATTTTATCGCTGTAAAACGAGAATATCCCAATAGTTACTCGCCAGCTTCTTTAATGGCATTATCTTCAATTTCTGCTGATAGTCGCAAGCCGGCATTGTATAGTTTTTGAATTAGGGGTTTGATTGAAGGTATAATACCGGCTATTTTAGCTTTAATAATTATACCTATGGTTCCCGTAATTTTTAATTGAAGTTTTTCTGCAACTTTACGGGCTTTATAGTCGTCGAGGATAATTGTACTGTTTACATTTTCGATAGCAAGCGCAATGGCACTTGCCTCTCCTTTATCAACCTGCATTTCCAAGATTATTTGCGCAGCCTTATTGTTAACAGCCTTAATTTTAACCCATTCGGGAAAAGCCTCTCCATATTCTGCAGCTACTTCCGCTGTAGTACAAACTTCACCATACAATTTCTGTAAAATATCAAGCTTGTCAATATTTGTTAATAAAATAAAACAACTTGTATCTGCAATAATTATATCAGGCATTTGCTATATCCCTGGTTAGGTCAGTCGCGGGATGATTAATTACAGATACTCCATATTGAGAAAGCAACTCGGCAAAGGTCCTTTTTGATAAACCTGCCAGCTCTGAAGCCTGGCCCAATGAAAGTTTACCCTGGTCATAAAGTGTGGATGCAATAATCATTGCAATCTCTTTTTTATCAAGGTTAATTGTATCAGGAATATCTAACGTTACTGTTTTCACACATTAAAGTTAAGAAATAATATTTAAGCCACTTTTATAATTAAAGGAGGAGATAGGTAAGTTTTAGTCACTTTGATACCTTGAAGGTTTTTGAGAAATCTTCGATGTCCTTCTTACCTCATTTTCTTTCCATCTCCCAGCCACAATAGCGCGTTGATTATAAACTTGTTTTGTTCGTCACTGCTAAAGGTTGATGATAATGTTGCATTGGTTTTGCCTTCATAATCCATATCATTATGCCCCATGTTCATGTAGATCATTTTGTAATGAATGTTTGTCCAAACAATGGGGTAATAACCACTATGCCATATCTCATACAGCTTTGGACCAGTACCAAGAGGGAAGCTTGTTGAATCAATGCCCATTAATATTTTTATGTTAGGGTTGGTGCGCAAATCGTGCTCCCAGCGGTACCATTCGCATGGCGCTGCTTTAAAGGTTTCAGGCAGTCCCTTTGTCGTTGGGTGTTTCCTGTCCTCAACCCTTAATATGGCAGATGTCGGCCTCCATGTATTGCTTTTATACTGGCCTGCACCAAGAAATTCTTCATGGTACCAATCCCAGTTTTGATTAAAGTCAGAAGGCGTTAAAGCAAATGCCGAAAAGTGAAAGCCCATCCATCCACCACCTTTTTTCATATATCTTTCAAATGCCTCGCGCTGTGGCAGGCTATCTGGCCTTGTATCAAGAAACAACACCACCTGGTAATGGGAAAGAAAACTATCATTCATATTATTCCAGTTATTGGTGGAATCATAAGTGTAATTATACTGCTCCCCCATTTTAGGAAACCATTTATTGGCTTCATGCACAAAACTTATATGCGCTAAGTCATTCTTACCTGTGTAAAAGGCGATGATGTGGAATTTGTGGTGTTGTGCAAAGGCATGTATATTTAGCAGCCAAAAAAATAGTACAACAAAACATATTGATGGCAATCGTTTCATATTATGAGATTTGAAAAATTATCTTCAGGTTAATATCAACAGTGGTTATTAAATAATTATCAAGCACCCCCAGTTTACCAAGTGCTAATGTTTTATCCAATGTTGCTATTTTACTTAATCTTATTAACGAGTTTTTTTTCAGCCCATTACTCAGCGAGGGTAATACTTCAATATCCGTAGCTTCTTTCCATTTTAGCTGTGTTGTTATAAATGTTACAGTAATATCTGTAAAGGTGCTTGCAAGTACAAGGGCAGGGCGAAGCTTATTGCCTGAAAGATCTGTAAAAGGAAAATGAATTAAAACAATATCTCCTTTACTCATTATATCTTTCTTTTAAATCACCCGCAGAATAAATATCCTCTTCAGTTTCAAGAAAAGCAAATGCCGCACTATCGGAAACAAGTTTTTGAATATCCAGGCTTAACATTTTTTCTTCATATTTCTTAATAATGAAGTCAGCAAAATCAGAAATTTCTTCTGCTTTTTCTTGGGGAAGCCTGCTGATAATATTTATTGTTTTCTCTATAATTTCCTGGTGGGTCATATATTTTACGGTGTTAACAAATATACATTATTTTGTAACGCTTTTTAAATCTTAAATAACTAATTGAATGAAAAGTTTATTGCCTTTAGTAATTTTTATTTTAACTATTGGCACTTCACACGCCCAACACACTGACACAGCCCACCTGTACAGCACTACCACCAATGCAATGGATGATATTGCCAAGGCAACAGCACAAGCTAAAAAAGAACACAAATTTGTTTTTATTATGGCTGGCGGAAACTGGTGCAGCTGGTGCCTGCGGTTTAATAAGTTTATGACAGAAGATACACAAATAGATTCGCTGGTTAAAGCAAATTTTATTGTGTATCATTTAAACTACAGCAAAGAAAATTATAATTTGCCTGTATTTGCAAAATATGGTTTTCCGCAAAGGTTTGGCTTCCCCGTATTTGTTGTATTGGATGGTGATGGCCATCAAATTCACACGCAAAACTCTGGCTACCTTGAAGAAAATAAAGGATATAACAAAGAAAAGGTGATGGACTTTTTTGCCAGTTGGACACCCAATGCGCTTGACCCGAAAAATTATGTAAATCCCATGTGACTGTTAACGGAATTTAAAAAAGGAAGGACTATTATAAGCTTATAGCATATAGCTTAAAGCTTGCTGCTTCTTCTCCCGGCATAATCCTTCCCCGCAAGGAACGAAACCATTCTTTGAAAGCATAGTTCATAAGCAGTGAAGCAACAGCGGTTACATACTAACGGCGCTGGCCATATTATCCATCACGGCCGCTCGTTTTTCAGTAGCATGTCTCGGTTTAACGGTAGCCCCAACATACAGCACACAACACGCAAGGGCAAGCCCCTGTGTCATGTTCATTAATGAGAGGACTTTTAATTGTTTGTCGCTTAGCGACAGGTAGCCCTGCAGGTGCACAGTTAACGCAAAGGTTACCAGCAAAAGGGCCAGTACGTAGCTTACCAGTTTTACCTGCCTGTTTAATAATATTGATACTGATGCAAGCATTAATACTGCACCTACCGCATACACCACAATATGAGTGCTGGGCATGTAGCCTGGTACAAATAATACTAAATTCTCAGGATCAATAAAATGATAGAGACCAAAAAAGGCGAGAACAATGGCAAACAATACGACTGCAACCCGGGAAAGTGGAAGGTTATTCATAACACCAGGTTTTAGACTGTAAAAGTTACGAACGTTTTTTGCAAATACATGCAAATGTGCATAACTATATCCCATACCTTTAAACAGAAAATTAAAAATACATGAAGATTGCTTTCCACGGAGCCGCCAGAACGGTAACCGGCTCAAAACACTTGCTAACGCTGGATAACGGCACCAATGTACTGCTTGATTGCGGACTTTTCCAGGGCCTGGGTAAAAACACCGACAATCTGAATGCCCAATTTGGCTTTGATGCATCGCATATAAAATACCTGCTGCTTAGCCACGCGCATATTGACCATTGCGGCCTTATTCCACGGCTTGTTGAGCAGGGTTTTAATGGTAAAATATTTTGTACACCTGGTACTAAAGATTTAGCACAAGTGCTGCTGCTTGATTCTGCAGAAATTCAGCGTGATGATATTCGCTTTATAAACAAAAAACGCGCAAAGCAGGGGCAGCCGCCTTTGGCGCCTTTATATACCATTGAAGATGCGCAGGCATCATTTAAATTATTTACAATCGTGCAATACGGGCAATGGTTTGAAATTGAAAAAGGGCTGGAAGTTTTATATGCTGATGCAGGCCATATAATCGGCAGCGCATCTGTGCACGTTCGTGTAACTGAAAATGGCAAAACAACACAGGTTAGTTTTAGCGGCGATGTGGGAAGGTATAACGATGTTATACTTCGTTCACCGGATGTATTCCCCCAGGCAGATTATATTTTAATAGAAAGCACTTATGGCAGCAGCCTGCATGAAGATGTGCTTAATACCCCCACCCAGTTACTTGAATGGATTGAAAAAACCTGTGTGCAAAAAAAAGGCAAGCTTGTAATTCCGGCATTTAGCGTGGGCCGCACGCAGGAGCTACTGTATTTTTTAAATGGCCTAAGCCTTGAGGGGAAATTACCAAAAGTGCGCGTGTATGTTGATAGCCCGTTAAGCCGCGAAGCAACAGATGTTGTAAAAAGCCATCCCGAAAACTTTAACCGTTCTATTAAAAAATTATTGCTGACTGACAATGATCCGTTTGACTTTGATGGCCTTAGTTTTATAAAAACTGTTGATGAAAGTAAAGCGTTAAATGATTTGTCCGAACCATGCATAATTATTTCTGCCAGCGGCATGGCTGATGCCGGCAGGGTTAAGCACCACATACTTAATAATATCGGCGACAGCAAAAACACCATTCTGCTTGTTGGCTATTGTGAGCCACATTCATTAGGCGGCAGGCTTATGAGCGGCGCTAAAGAAGTGCGCATATTTGGTGACTACTATAAAGTTGTAGCCGAAGTTGGCAGTATGCGCAGTATGAGCGCGCATGGGGACTATAATGATCTCTCCCAATTTCTTGCCTGCCAAAACCCTGCAGATGTAAAAACATTATTTATTGTACATGGCGAATATGATGTACAGCAGGAGTTTCAGCGCCGTTTGCTAAAGAAAGGTTTTAAAGACGTGCAGATACCTGGTTTGCATGAAGTATTTGGGCTGGAGTAAATTTTATAAACAAAAATGCAGGCATGAATTTTACGGTGCCAATGTATAAAATACACATTAAAATAATTATTGTCATTTGTACAATAATTATTTGGCAAATACAAAACAATTGCTAACTTGTGTAAACGATTGTACACAGCATTGTCATATAAAACCACCATACAAGACATAGCGAAAGAGTTAAACTTAACTTCTGCAACCATTTCCAGGGCATTGCATAATAACCCGCGTATAAGTGAGCAAACAAGAAAGCTGGTGTTTGATGCCGCTAAAAGGCTTGAGTATAGCCGTAACAGGATAGCATCGTCACTCCGCTCAGGCAGATCACATACCATAGGCGTAATTATACCTACCGCCCAAAGAAGTTTTTTTGGCTCTGTTGTACACGGCATACAAACATTGGCTAAAACAAATGGTTATAGCATACTGTTATATCAATCTGAAGAAACAACTGAACTTGAAATAAAAGCTATTGAAGCGTTTTTAGGTGCCAGGGTTGATGGTATTCTTGCATCCATTGCCAACAGCACCACTGACTATACGCATTTTACTGAGCTGCTGCGAAGAAAGATCCCGATTGTATTTTTCGACCGTGCTGATGATTCACTCGGTATACCATGTGTTGTTATTGACGATTATAAGGGCGCATTTGATGCTACTGAGCATTTGATACAACAGGGATATGAAAGAATTGCGCATGTATCGGGACAGCAGCACATAAAAATATTCCGCGAACGCATGAAAGGCTATAAAGATGCTTTAAAAGCACATGGCATGGAAGTACGGGAGGAATATATTTTTATGGGTGACATATCAATTGAATGCGGACGAAAAGCTGTTGATTATTATTTTGATTTGACCCAGCCGCCTGATGCAGTTTTTGCAGCAGAAGATTATACGGCATTGGGGGTGATGAAAAGGTTAAGGGAACGGAACATTGATATTCCCGGTGAATTTGGGTTAATTGGTTTTGCAAACGAAAGTTTTAGCGAATATATGACACCTGCCTTATCCTCAGTTGACCAGCAAACGGTGCAAATGGGAATGGAGGCATTTAAAATGTTAGCAGATTTAATAAGTAAGAATGGCGTGACAACCGACATTAAAACCAAAGTAGTGCTTGAACCGGTATTGTATCTCAGACAATCTTCCCTAAAAAATGGTTCAGTGCAGGCTTCTTAGGTAATGTTTATTAACCCCGGCGGTCACCACACTTATTCTTGTATCCATCAAAAAGAAAACAACACGTACCTGCGGCTTTGTTAAAAGCAACGCTGTTTAAAGGTGCATTTATTGCGTAATCGATTACGCAATAAATGCAGACCGGTTGTGCAAACGTTTGCACGCCGAACGTTAAAGTATTGCCCTTAGTTGAACATACATTTTAAAACCTAAAAAACAATGCCATGCTACTAAATGACAGTTAACACCGCACCGGGCTAAAAACATTTTAGTCCCACTTGACCGACACAAATTTTTAAACCAATCTAATACGCTTGAGTATGACTGTTCAATTATTTTACAGGCGTTTTTTACAAATGCAAAAAACGCTTTTTCTAATTTGTTTGCTGCTTGCTACTTCAGGTAGTTTTTTGGCAGCAACACCCCCAAAAGCTGATAAAGATGTTAAGGGCCGGCTTCTTGATGATAAAGGGTCTCCGGTATCAAATGCAAGCATCGTTATTAAAGGCACAACGATCGGCGTTACTTCGGGTGACGATGGAGGCTTTTCTATTCATGTTCCTGATGGCAAAAATATCCTGGTAATATCTTCTGTGGGCTTTCAAACGCAGGAAGTGGATGTAAAAAATTCCAACAATCTTAGTATCACGCTGCTTACGTCCACAGGCAAACTGGATGATGTTGTTGTAGTGGGTTATGGTACACAGAAAAAAGTAACCGTAACCGGTGCGGTTTCTACGGTTAAAGGAACGGAACTTGAAAAAACACCAACGGTAAATCTTTCCAACTCGTTAGTAGGCCGTTTGTCTGGTGTAAGCGCAGTACAGGGCAGTGGCGAGCCGGGATATGACGGTTCAAGCATTCGCATACGTGGGGTAAACACGTTTGGTAACAGTTCGGCGCTTATCGTTGTGGATGGTGTGCCAGATGTTGCCGGTGGCCTTGAACGCTTAAACCCTGCAGACATTGAGAGTATGTCAATATTAAAAGATGGCTCTGCGGCCATTTATGGGTCAAGGGCTGCAAATGGTGTTATACTTATTACAACAAAGCATGGCAAAACAGGCAAGCCACAAGTATCGTATAACTTTAACCAGGGCTGGGCACAGGCGACTATAATCCCTAAAATGGCCACCGCGGTTGAATATGCACAAATGAATAATGAAACCACCATTTACGATGGTGTACCACCGGGCGAATGGAATGCTGCGTGGTCTGCATTTCAGCAAAAAGGCTCTTATACAACCCAGGGCGGCAATACTTTTCTTGCACCTTTTCAGCCCGCTGATGTTGCAAAGTATAAGGATGGAAGCGACCCCTGGGGCCATCCCAATACCGACTGGTTTAAAACAACGTTGAAAACATGGTCTCCACAGTCTCAGCACACCTTGCAAATAAAAGGCGGAACTGAGAATATAAAATACCTTACCTCATTTGGTTACGAGAACCAGGATGGATATTACAAAAATTCCGCAACAGGTTATAAGCAGTACAACATGCTTATTAATGTAGATGCCAAAGTAAATAAATATGTTAGTACAAGCGTAGGCTTAACTGCACGCGAAGAATACCGCCATTTTCCAACACAGTCGGCTGGCTCAATTTTCAGGATGATGATGCGTGGCAGGCCCACTGATCCCGAAGTTTGGCCAAACGGTTTACCAGGGCCGGATATTGAGAACGGGCAAAACCCCATTGTTATAGCAACAAACCAAACTGGCTATGCTGACGACAAAAGCGATTACTTTCAGCTTAATGCAAAATTAGAGCTGCAGGTGCCCGGCGTGCCTGGCTTAAAGCTAAGCGGTACGGTAAACGTTGATAAGGAAATTGAACGCACAAAAACATGGCAAACACCCTGGTATCTTTATTTTTGGGACCACACATCTTATGAGGCTGATGGCAAAACACCTGTGCTAACCAAAAATCTCCGTTCAACTTTTACAAGCCCCCAACTTTATGAGGCAGATTATAACACGCTGAATATTCTTACATCAGGCTTTGTAAACTACGATAGATCTTTTGGCGGCCATACCATTAACCTGTTGGCAGCTGTAACAAGAGAAACAGACGTAGAGGATGATTTTAATGCTTACCGCACTAATTTCATCTCCCCTGCTCTTGATCAGCTTTTTGCGGGTGGTACTGCAGGGCAGCAAGTTGGTGGCCAGGGCTATAACAGGGCGAGGCTAAGCTACTTTGGTCGTGCGGCATACAACTACCAGGAAAAATACCTTGCTGAGTTTTTGTGGCGTGCTGATGGATCCTATCTTTTTGATACCAAACAGCGCTGGGGCTTTTTCCCCGGGTTTCTCGCAGGCTGGAGGATATCAGAAGAAAAATTCTTTAAAGACAATATTAGGTTTATGAGTAACCTTAAAATAAGGGGCTCGTATGCTGAAGTGGGTAACGACCAGGTATATTATGGCGGTGCATTGAAGGAATATCAATACTTGTCAACTTACGGCTTTGGCAGTTATACCATAAACGACCAGGGCTTTAAAACTTTATATGAAACAGTTGTACCAAATCCAAATTTTACGTGGGAGGTTGCCCATAATACTGACGTAGGTATTGAAGGTGCTTTTTTGAAAAATAAAATAACTTTTGAGTTTGACTATTTTTATAACAAGCGCACCAATATACTTTGGCAGCTAAACGGCTCAACACCAGCAACAAGTGGCATTTCAAATCTGTTACCACCAACCAATATTGGCAAAGCCGAAAATAAAGGTTACGACTTTACAGTAGGGTACAATGGCCACAGCGGCGATTTTACATTCTCAGTTACTGTAATCGGCGGTTATGCAAAAAACAAAATTCTGTTCCAGGATGAGCCGCCAGGCGCACCAACATGGCAATTGGCTACCGGACACCCATATACAAGCGGTGGCGGTGGTACTTACCTGGCTTATGAGTATGACGGTGTTTTTGCAACACAAAAAGATATTGACGCCAACACTGTTGATTATAGCGGTTTAACACCAGCCCTTAAGCCGGGCGATATGAAGTTTAAAGACATTAACCATGATGGCAAAATTAATGCTGACGACCAGGTAAGGCTTGACAAGTCAATCGACCCAACGTTTACAGGCGGCATCAACCTTAACGTAGCGTATAAAAGCTTCGATCTCTCTGTGCTTTTCCAGGGTGCATCAGGCGGCCTTTTGTATATCAATACAGAATCGGGCGATATAGGCAATTACCTGCAATACACCTATGACCACCAGTGGACCTTTGACAACCCCAGCAGTGTTAACCCACGCATAGCAAACAGGAGTAATACTTATTATGACGGCGGTGCAGCGGGGTTGAACACCTATTATCTGTACAACACCGATTATGTACGCCTGAAAAACATTGAGTTAGGATATAATTTATCTGCGGGATTGCTTAGAAAATCAGGTATTACGGCCTTGCGCATATATGCCAACGCTCTCAACCTGGTTACCTGGAACAAAATGGGAATATTCGATCCTGAGTCTATAAACGGCAGTGGACAGTATTATCCGCAGTCAAGAATAATTAATGTAGGCGCAAAAGTTACCTTTTAAATTGAAAGCCATGAAAAGAATAATATATATACTTACAGGCACGGCCATAGTGCTGGCCTCATGTAAGAAGGACTTTTTAAATACTACACCCCTCACATCAATTTCTTCTGAGGTAACCTGGACAGACGGCGCATTGTCCGAAGCTTTTGTAACCAATATTTACAATGGTTTTGGCAATGGCGGCTGGTTTGAGCAGGAACTTGCGAGTTTGAGTGACGAGGCCGTTTTTGTGCACCCCGGCCGTAATATTAATACAATAAATGAGGGCACGCTAACGCCTTCAAACCCGGGCTGGGCAGATGGCACATACGAATGGAATAACATGTACAGCTACATAAGGGCGTGTAATGTGGCTTTGGAAAATCTTAAAACAGCCACATTTACTGATACGGTTCTTAATAACCGCCTTCAGGGTGAAGCGCATTTTTTGCGCGGTTATTTTTACCAGCAATTGCTGCGTTATTACGGCGCCATACCAATTGTAGCCCACTCTTATGGGTTGAATGAAGATTATTCCATTACCAGGAACACCTATGCAGAATGTGTAAATTTTATCGTTGGTGAATGCGACAGTGCGACATCATTACTTGGTGGTAAATCGCTCGCCAGGGGGCGTGCTACCCAAATTTCAGCACTGGCCCTAAAATCACGTGTACTATTGTACGCGGCAAGCGATTTGCACGATATTCCTACAGCAAAAGCAAAATCAGCAACAATAAGCGGTTATGCAAACCCTGAATTGATTGGTTATGTTACCGGCGACAGGGCTTCACGCTGGACTGCTGCCAGGGACGCGGCAAAAGCAGTGCTGGATGCAACATCAGGCTATAAGCTTAATCTTTCAACACCCGAAACAAAAGAAAATGCAATTAACAATTACATTTCTATGTCAACGGGCGGTGCAAGTAAAGCGGCTGGCGTAGATGCAGCAGCAGCAGCTGAATTACTGTTTCAGCGCGATTTTTCGTCTGACCTGTATACCGGCGGCCCGGGCACTGACGGAACATCTGTTGGGTTGGATAATGGCCCCAATGGTTACCATAACTGGGCGGGTAATGTACCCATCCAGCAATTGGTTGATGACTATGAAATGATGGATGGCTCAAAATTCGATTGGTCAAATCCAGCGGAATCATCATCACCATATATAAACAGGGACCCGCGTTTTTATGCAACTGTTTTATATGATGGCGCCGGCTGGAAACCCCGCGATAAGATTTCAGGCAATGTTGATCCTGCAAACGAAATACAGGTGGGCTCTTACGAGTCCGTTCCCGGCGTCTTTTTTGCCGGTCTTGATACAAGGCAAAGCACCATTGAAAACTGGAATGCATCATGGTCTGGATATTATATGCGGAAGTTTATCGACCCCGATCCTAATGTTGTAGATAATAATACAAGGCAATATATTCCTTATCCTGTTTTCCGTTATACGGAGGCTGCGCTGAATTACGTTGAGGCGTGCATTGAAACAGGTGATGAAACAACAGCAAAATTATGGTTGAATAAAATAAGGTTTCGCGCGGGCATGCCTGCGGTAACATCTTCAGGCGATGCATTAAAGCAGGAATACAGGAATGAAAGGCGTGTTGAGATGGCGTTTGAAGAACAGCGTTACCACGATGCGCGAAGGTGGATGATAGCATCAACAACGCTCGGCCGAAAGCTTGAATTCATAAATGTAACAGGCAAGCTTAAGTCGGGGGCAACAGCACCAGTACCGTATCATCACGATGAATCCAAGTACAGTTACCTGTATGTTACTTACAACGATAACTCGCTGGAGAACCGTACATGGGATGACAAAATGTATTACAGGCCAATAAGCCGCGATGAAATAAATAAGAATTCTAAACTTATTCAAAATCCAGGATATTAGTATCTGTAATAAAAGCAATATTTTTAATACCTGTACCGGTTGCAATACGCCGGTGCAGGTTTTTACCACTAACATGCTTAATCAGTCTGCTTTGTTTACACGTTTCAAAAAATATTTATTGGGTATTTGTATAGTTGGCCTGTACCCAGCATGTGGTAATAAAAGCGATACAGCGTCAACGGACAACGCGCTTTTTACCTTACTGCCTGCTTCGTCTACTCATATAGATTTTAACGACACGCTTACTGAGGGGTTAAATACAAATGTTTTATTGTACGAATATTTTTATAATGGCGGTGGCGTAGCAATTGGTGATGTAAATAATGATGGCTTGCAGGACATTTATTTTTCAGGCAATATGACCGACAATAAGCTATACCTGAACAAAGGCAACATGCAGTTTGAAGATATTACCGAAACTGCAGGTGTTGCAGCAAGGCCCGGCCCGTGGAAAACAGGTATTACAATGGCCGATGTAAACGGTGATGGCAAAATGGATATTTATGTTTGCCATTCCGGAATGTTAAGGGGCCCTAAACGCACGAATGAGCTTTTTATAAACATTGGCAACGATGCCAATGGTGTACCGCATTTTAATGAGGAAGCAGCGCAATATGGCCTGGCTGATACAGGCTATAGCACACAAGCTTATTTTTTTGATTATGACAGGGATGGCGACCTTGATATGCTTTTATTGCATCACAACCCGCATAACCTGCCGGTGCTTAACGAAGCAGGTACGGCACAATTATTTAATAAGCCTGATGCTGAAATAGGCGTAAGGCTTTACAAAAACGACAACAACCATTTTACCGATATAACCCCATCAACAAATATTAACAGCTCTGCCCTTAGCTATGGGCTTGGCGCAGGCATTGCAGATATTAACGGCGATGGGTGGCCAGACATCTATATATCCAACGATTACGGCGTACCTGATTTCTTGTATATCAATAACAGGAACGGCACCTTTACCAATCAATTGCAGTCAAGCCTGGGCCATGTTTCCCAATTTTCAATGGGTGATGCGGTGGCGGATATTAACAACGATGCTTTGCCCGACATTTTTACGCTGGATATGCTGCCTGAAGATAACCGCCGTCAAAAATTATTATTTGCACCAGACAATTATGAAAAATTTGATGTGCTGTTAAAGTCTGGCTTTTATTACCAGTACATGCGTAACATGCTGCACATAAATAACGGCAACAATACGTTCAGCGAAGTTGGGCAGTTGGCAGGTATTTCAAACACGGACTGGAGTTGGGCGCCTTTATTCGCAGACTTTGATAATGATGGATGGAAAGACCTTTTTGTTACCAACGGGTATTTAAGAGACTATACCAATATGGACTTTATAAAATACATGAATGAATACACACAAACTAAGGGCAGGCTCAGGCGGGAGGATGTGCTGGATATTGTTGACAGGATGCCCGCATCCAATGTTGTAAATTATCTTTTTAAAAATAATACTGACCTTACATTTAGCGATGTAAGCAGGCAGTGGGGTGTAAATATACCAAGCAACAGCAACGGGGCTGCTTATGCTGACCTTGATAATGACGGGGACCTTGACCTTGTTGTAAACAATATAAACCAGCCCGCTTTTATATACCAGAACCAGGAGAGTAAAAAAGCCAGCAATCATTACCTGGAAATAAAACTAACGGGTGACGGAGCTAACACAAATGGCATTGGCGCAAAACTTACTATTTACAACAATGGCAAAAAACAGTATTTGGAACAAATGCCATCAAGGGGTTATCAATCTACCGTCTCTAACATATTACATTTTGGTTTGGGTGCAGATACTCTTGTTGATTCACTTTGCATAATATGGCAAGGTGGTAAACAACAAACCATAATGCATGTTAAAACAAACCAATTGCTAAACTTGCAGGAAGGTGCCGCTAAAAACACTTTTCAGCAACCCCTGGCTGTGCCACCAGTGTTTAGCGAAACCAGTACAACACTTAACACCGTTGATAAAAGTGCCGGAGCAAATGATTTTAAACGCCAGGCGTTATTAGTTAATCCGCTCTCATATCCAGGGCCATGCCTTGCAAAAGCCGATGTAAATGGTGATGGGCTTGAAGACATATATGCAGGCGGAGGGAATGGCCAGTCAGCCATCTTATACCTGCAGCAAAAGGACGGCTCTTTTACTAAAAAAAATGAAACCGCTTTCGAAGGCGATAAAATGAGTGAAGATGCCGATGCTGTTTTTTTTGATGCAAATGGTGATGGTTCTATTGACCTGTATGTTGTAAGCGGTGGTTACAATAATTATGCGGCTGACGATGCACTGCTCCAGGACAGGCTATACCTAAATGATGGCAAAGGCAACTTCAGCAAAGCCAGCGGAGCATTGCCGGAGATGCATGTAAGTAAAAGTTGTGCGAGGGTTAGTGACGTTAATGGGGATGGATATCCTGATATTTTTGTTGGCGGCAGGGTTATACCAGGCAAATACCCTTTAACACCACAAAGTTATTTACTAATAAATGATGGCAAAGGCCACTTTACTGATGAGATAGCCACCCTTGCACCTGCATTGCAAAAAGCCGGCATGATAACAGATGCTGCATGGATTGATGTTAACGGAGATAATAAAAAAGATCTTATCGTAGTGGGTGAATGGATGCCTGTACTGGTTTTTGTGAATACAAATGGCACACTTACAGATAAAACCAGCGATTATTTTGACAGAAAATATAATGGCTGGTGGAATAAATTGCTCGTTGGCGACTTTAATAATGATGGAAAGCAGGATCTGATAATTGGCAATTTTGGATTGAACAGCCAGTGCAAGGCCTCAGACAAAGAGCCAGCCGAATTGTATTATAAAGATTTTGATAATGATGGCTATATTGACCCTATACTATGTTTTTATATACAAGGTAAAAGCTATCCTTATGTTTCGAGAGATGAATTGCTCACCCAAATATCATCGCTAAGAAAAAAGTTTATTGATTATAAAAGTTACGCTGATGCAACCATTACAGATATTTTTAGCGAAGATGATCTGAAAAACGCAGGGCATTTACAGGCGAATTATTTTAAAACCGCTTATTTTCAATCGTCTCCAAATGGCAGGTTTGTTGAAAAACAACTTCCAATACAGGCACAGTTTTCGCCAGTGTTCACCTTAACTGCGCTGGACTATGATAAAGACGGCAATAAAGATCTATTACTTTGTGGCAACATAAACCACGCACGGCTGCGTTTTGGAAAATATGATGCTAACTATGGTGTTTTGTTGCACAACAGCGGCAATGGAAATTTTAGCTATGTAACGCAGCAATCATCAGGGTTTCACCTGCAAGGCGATGTTAGAAGCGTAGTAACCGTAAATAATTCACTGGTATTTGGCATTAATGGCAGCGCATTAAAAGTATACAAACAAAAAGGCCCATAAAGTTTTTCTCAAGCGGAAGTTTGGTTTTATATGCGGAAGGCGGCCCTCTATTGGGCTGCCTTTATTTTTGGTACAAACCCAAAAAAGGGGTAATAGAAATTACCCCCCGCAACCAAACTGTCCGCTTATGGACAAAAACTTATAATTAGTTATTGTTTCTTGAATTGTTATACGAAGTTACAGGAAAATATAGGTTGTGTATAATTTACGCATTATTAAATTTGTGAAAATTTTTATAACTGGTATTTAAGCGGTACCAAAGGGTAAATTTTGCAAAGGATGACAGAAAAAAGTCGTAGACAAAATAAAAAAGCCCGGTTTTGTTAACCGGGCTTGCAAATTTATAAACATATTAAAAATCTCTATACGTTTGCTTCCTCTTCCTTTTTGCCAAATTCAAATTTTATTTTACCATTTTCTTTATCAAAATCGGCTATCAGGATATCTCCATTCTTTACGTTAAGGTTTAATATTTCTTCGGCCAGGGGATCTTCAAGATATTTTTGAATTGCCCTGTGTAATGGCCTCGCGCCAAACTGGACATCATAGCCTTTATCAGCGATAAATTCCTTGGCCTCCTTGGTAAGCCTTAAGCTAAACCCAAGATTTGCAAGGCGTTTATGCACTCCTTTCATCAGTATGTCGATGATTTCGAAAATGTGATCCTTGGTTAAAGAATTAAACACAACCACATCATCAACACGGTTTAAAAACTCAGGGGAGAACGTCCGTTTCAGTGCTTTTTCAATTACCGCTTTGTTGTTTTCTTCCTGGTTTTGCATGCGGCTTGCAGTTGCAAAGCCTACACCGTCACCAAACTCTTTCAATTGCCGCACACCAATATTAGATGTCATGATAATCATAGAGTTCTTAAAGTCAATCTTACGGCCAAGGCCATCTGTTAGTTGTCCGTCGTCCAGCACCTGCAGGAGTATATTGTAAATATCAGGATGCGCTTTTTCAATTTCATCCAATAGAATAACACTGTAAGGTTTGCGGCGCACTTTTTCTGTTAACTGGCCGCCTTCTTCATAACCCACATAACCGGGGGGGGCACCAATTAAACGGCTAACCGTAAATTTTTCCATGTATTCACTCATGTCAATGCGTATGAGCGCATTCTCTGAGTCGAACATATATCTTGCCAGTGCCCTTGCCAGCTCCGTTTTACCAACGCCGGTAGGCCCAAGGAATATAAAGGTGCCGATAGGTTTTTTTGGATCTTTTAAGCCAACACGGTTACGCTGAATTGCCTTAACCACTTTGCTTATAGCTTCACTTTGGCCAACAACCATCTGCTTCATGTCGTCACCCATCTTGCGCAATTTGTCAGTTTCAGCCTGCACCATGCGCTTAACAGGTATTCCCGTCATCATGCTTACTACTTCCGCTATAGCTTCTTCGTCAATTGGGTAACGCTTATGCTTGCTCTCTTCTTCCCAATTATGCTTAGCTTTTTCAAGCTCTTCACCCAAACGTTTTTCAGTGTCGCGTAAAGCAGCGGCTTCTTCAAAACGCTGGCTTTTTACAACCTTATTTTTTTCCTGCTTAATTTCCTCAATCTGTTTTTCAAGTTCAAGAATATTTTGCGGGACGTTAATATTTTTCAAATGCACGCGTGCGCCTACTTCATCAAGCACATCAATAGCTTTGTCTGGCAGCAGGCGGTCTGTCATATACCTGTCACTCAATTTTACACAAGCCTCAATAGCATCATCGCTGTAAATTACGTTATGGTAATCTTCGTAGCGCGTTTTAATGTTTGTGAGTATCTGTATGGTTTCATCCACTGTTGGAGGGTCAACCATTACTTTTTGAAAACGGCGGTCTAATGCGCCATCTTTTTCAATATACATCCTGTACTCATCCAGTGTAGATGCACCTATGCACTGCAGTTCGCCCCTTGCCAAAGCAGGTTTGAAAATATTGCTTGCATCCAGTGAGCCGCTTGCACCGCCCGCGCCAACTATAGTGTGTATCTCATCAATAAACAATATTACGTCGCGGTTCTTTTCCAGTTCATTCATTATAGCCTTCATCCTTTCTTCAAACTGGCCGCGGTATTTTGTACCGGCAACCAATGCAGCAAGGTCAAGCGATATCACCCTTTTATCAAACAACACACGGCTTACTTTGCGCTGTACTATACGCAACGCCAGCCCTTCAACAATAGCAGTTTTACCAACACCCGGCTCACCAATTAATATCGGGTTGTTCTTTTTGCGGCGGCTAAGTATTTGTGAAACCCTTTCAATTTCGCTCTCACGGCCTATAATAGGGTCAAGCGCGCCTGTTTCTGCCAGTTTGGTAATATCCCTTCCAAAATTATCAAGCACGGGTGTTTTGCTTTTTGCATTGCCCTGTTGCTTGCCTTTTTGCTGTGAAGAGTAGCTACCCTTTCTTTCGTCATCAAAATCGTCGTCATTTTCTTCGGTGTATTCATTCCGAACATCATTACTTTTTACCATACCTAATTCGTTTCTAAAGATGTCATAATCCACATCAAACTGGTTTAAAATTTGTGTGGCAATATTCTCTTTGTTTTTCAGGATCGAGAGCATCAGGTGTTCCGTTTCAACAAGCGGGCTTTTAAGGGCCTTAGCTTCCAAAACCGTAACGCGAATTACCTTTTCTGCCTGTCTTGTTAGTGGTAAGCTATTAATGTTTGCAATATTCTTGCCCGTTTTGTCTTTTACCGCCAGCTCAACTTCCTTTCTTAATTCGTAGAGGTCCACATTCAGTTGTTTTAAAATTTTTATCGCCGTATTCTCACCTTCGCGTATCAATCCTAAAAGCAAATGCTCCGTCCCAATAAAATCATTTCCCAGCCGCAGTGCCTCTTCCCTGCTAAACGAAATGATCTCTTTTACCTGGGCTGAAAAGTTATTATCCATTTATTAGTGTTTATACAATTATAACAAATATTTTTGATGTTCATTCTCATTTAAATATGCACAGGTGTTAATCATTTAATAATATAGAACTATTATGGAGGTCAAAATTGATACCAGAGAAAAATTTACGGTTATAACACCAGATACGGATTGTTTATCTGACAATTTAACAGCAGAACTTTGCTCCGAAATAGGCAAATACCAGCAAAACGACATTAAAAATGTTGTTTTGAACTTAAAGAACGTAACCACTGTTGATGATATGGCAGCAGAACGGTTAGCTAAGTTGCAACAACAGTGGTATGAAAGTAACGCAAGTTTTGTGATTTGCGAAATGCAAAATACAGTCGAGGAAAAATTTGAGGAATTAGAGCTATTAGACCTGATGAATATTACACCTACTGAAAGCGAGGCGTGGGATATTGTACAAATGGAAGAGATTGAACGGGAATTGCTGGATGGAATGGATGCCCCTATCCCCTAAAGGGGGACTTTCATACCAGTTGAGGAGTTACTGACTCGCTTATTAATTTAGAAAATCTGTCACCGCGAATTTTTTCTCAAGCATCGCTGCTTTTGGTTGTTGCAACAACAGCCATTAATATCCAACCAATTATAAAGCAGAGGCCGCCTAAAGGTGTTATGGCGCCAATCCAGTTAAAACTTTCGTTCCCGCTGTTTTTAAGAAAAGTTAGTGCATATAAAGAACCAGAGAACAGAATAATACCAGCGATGAACAGGTTAGCTGCCCATGCTAACTTTTTAACTGGTTGCCTTGCATACAAAATGCCGGCACCAAGTAATGCAAAAACGTGATAGAACTGGTATTTAACTGCTGTGTCAAAAATGGCCAGGGCGCCGGAGGGTAATTTATCTTTTAAGGCATGTGCCCCAAAAGCACCAAGCGCAACGGTGGTTGCACCAATATAAGCAGCTATGGATATATATTTATTCATTGGGGTTAGGTATTTGAGAAAAGCTTTTGTCTGTAATTGTGCCGCTAAGCTGGTATTTAGCCTGCGAGTAAAATGGCATGCGTTCAGTACGTTTTGCAACTAAAAAATCATGCAGTTCATCATCACTAAGTTTTTTAATAAGGGGCCGGTGGTCCTTTTCAGGCTTTAAACGTTGTACCAAAACCTCCACAGGTTCGTCCAGCCACACGGTTACACCATGCTTATTCATCCAATCCATATTGCTATGAAAACATGGTGTGCCGCCGCCTGTAGCCACAACAAAAGTCTTCTTTTCTCCAAACCAGCGTAACACTTTTGCTTCCGCTTTTCTAAAATGATCTTCCCCCTCCTGCTCAAACATTTCCGCAATGGTTTTTTCCTCCATTGTTTCTACCAGAGAGTCAAGGTCATAGCCTCCGCATTTCAATTTTTTTGATAGTTTCTTTGTCCAGTAGCTTTTGCCGGAACCCATCATGCCAATGAGGAAAAGTTTCATTCCAGTGTTTTAAACAGCACGAATATAACAAACGGCTCTTATTTATCGCCACACACCGTAAATGATGCAAATTAATATCTGGTAAGCTCCTTAAACCAATAATGCGGGCTGTAATTCAGGAGCTACCCATACTCGCCTTGCCTCTACACCTGTAAGCTGCGCTTTGGTGTAAAACCGGTATGCATAATCTCTTGCAATAAAAGGCTGCTGTAACAAACCGTTAATATCGTGGGCAGACAATTCAGTAATTCCGTTAGCAATAATAAAATTGGCAATAGCTGAAATATAAAACAGTGTAATGGTTTCGTGGTAGCCTGATGAATCAGTATTTTGGCCACCTACACTCACATTATATTTTTTAATACCATCCCGTATTTTGTGCACGGCCGTTGGCAAGGGATATTGCAGGCAATACCAAAAAGCCATTATAAAATGTGCTTCATGTGTCCACTGCTCTTTAGGCAATGTGCAGGTTTCAAATTGCTCAATTAGCCGGGTTGTTTTTTCCAGTGTCATTGCTATGCTATTTTGGGGTTTATTTCTTCTTTATAGGTGCTTAATATTATAGTGGTACTAGTGCGGGTTACGGCTTTCAGCGCTTTTATTTTATTTACAAGCAAGTCTTCCAGCTCAGCAGTGTCCTTCACCATAATTTTGAGCAATAGATCGCAATCACCAGCTACATGGTGGCATTCAAGCACTTCGCCCATAGCAATAATTTGTTCTTTTACATTGGTGCTTTTTGTATGGTCTATCCATACATTTATAAAGGCAGTTATATGCAAGCCAAGCTTTTCCCGGTTTAGCTTTATGGTATATTTATCAATCAACCCACTTTTGGCAAGTTTGCGAAGCCGTTCAGTAACAGCAGGCAGCGAGAGGTTTACTTTGCGGGCTATTTCCGCACCGGTAATGCGGCTATTATTTAAAAGCAATTTTAGTATTTTGCTGTCAAAGGCATCCATAACAGGTATATTATATGGCAAATTTACCTGCTTGGGTATTTAAATATTGCAGGATGGAAAAAATGACAGCGGGAATTAGGCTATCCTAATAAACTGCTTAATAATTGCTGCTACTGAGTGACTAAGATTTGAAGCAGAGCTTATTTTATCAATTTTTGATTACCAAGAACCAAAGGGTGAAAATAAAAATTCAATATCTGAATCCGTCGCGCCCCACCCGTATAGCCACTGATAACCGCCACTCTCTTTATTACAAAATGGCTCCATTAAAAAAATCATTTCTTCATAGAATGACTTTGGTAAATAGCAGGTGAAAATTCCGTCGTTTTCCTGTACAATGCCTTTATCAGGAGCTGAAATTTGAAATGTCAAATCACAATTTACCTTCTGAATAAAATCCAGAGCAGATAAAATAAGTTGCTTCCTTTCGGTAAGAAAATCGCTTTTAATGACTTGCCTTAAGAGTCTGGCTTCCTCCAAGCCAAAATCATAAAGGCGTATTAAATGTTTTGGGTATGCACCAGAATATTCTCTCCATCAATGATATCAAGAAACTCTAATTTCATTTGTATCCGCAGTCGACTTGCCTACTTAAACGCATTCAATCCAGTAACATCCATGCCAGTAATAAGCAGGTGCACATCATGTGTGCCCTCGTATGTAATAACACTTTCCAGGTTCATCATGTGGCGCATTATGCTGTACTCGCCTGTAATACCCATGCCACCAAGCATTTGGCGGGCATCGCGGGCTATATTGGCGGCAATTTCGCAACTGTTGCGTTTAGCCATACTAACCTGCTGGGAGGTTGCCCTGCCCTCATTCATCAATACACCCAGGCGCCAAACAAGCAGTTGGCCTTTGGTTATTTCTGTAATCATCTCCGCCAGCTTTTTCTGCTGTAACTGAAAGCCGCCAATCGGCCTGTCAAACTGTATACGCTCCTTGCTATAACGCAGGGCGGTATCATAGCAATCCATAGCAGCGCCTAATGTGCCCCAGGCAATGCCATAACGGGCTTTGGTTAAGCAACCTAACGGTCCTTTCAATCCCTTAACGTTTGGAAAGATATTTTCTTTCGGCACCTTAACGTCATGAAAAACCAGCTCGCCGGTTGCACTTGCCCGCAGGCTCCATTTGCCATGCGTTGTTGGTGTAGTAAAACCTTCCATTCCCCGCTCCAATATCATCCCCCTTATAATTCCCTCTTCATCTTTTGCCCACACTACAGCCACTTCGGCATAGGGCGCATTGCTGATCCACATTTTAGCGCCGTTCAATATAACATGGTCACCCGCATCTTTAATATTGCTTAGCATGCTGCCGGGGTCGCTGCCATGGTTAGGTTCAGTAAGCCCAAAACAGCCCAGCCATTCGCCGCTGGCTAATTTTGGCAGGTATTTTATCCGCTGTTCTTCGCTGCCATAGGCGTAAATGGGGTACATTACCAGGCTGCCCTGTACACTGGCAGTACTACGCACGCCGCTGTCGCCCCGTTCCAATTCCTGCATCATCAGGCCATAGCTAATATAGTCAAGTCCGCCCCCGCCGTATTCATGTGATATGGTTGGGCCAAAACAACCCAGGTCACCCATTTGCCTTACAATCTGCTCGGGAAATTCGGCCCGTTGCGCATAATCCTCGATAATGGGCGATATTTCCTTTTTTACATAATTACGTACCGATTCGCGCACCAGTTTGTGTTCATCAGTCAGCAATTCATCAAGCAAGTAATAGTCGGGCGATTGAAAAAGGTCTGTTTTAACTGCCATATAATGAGTTTATAGTTACCAAAACTGCGTATACATTTATCCTGCGCCTTTCGTATAAAAGAATAAATTTAGAAAGCTGCAATTAGTAACTTACAATTGTTAGCCTGCAAAATTACCGGGATAACGTTACCTGCCAATGTTTTAGTTAATTTTATTTTGATCAAACGTGATGCAATGAGAAAAACAGGTGCTTTATTGGTGTTTTGCTTTATAGCCTCAGTGCTGCACGCGCAGACTGACACTACCAGGCTGGAGAACCAGGTTAAGCAGTACTATTTTGTGCTGCTTGTAAAAGGTAAAAACCGCGGGCAGGATTCAATAACGGCAGCCAAAATACAGGATGGCCACCTTGCCAATATAAGACGGCTTTATAATGCAGGCAAGCTAAAAGTAGCGGGGCCATTTGGAGAAGATAGCGATTGGAGGGGGATTTTTATTTTCGATTGCGCAACCCGCGATGAGCTGGATGCATTACTAAAAACGGATCCGGCGATTGCAGCGGGCAGGCTTGCTTATGAGGTGCATAGCTGGTACACAGTGCCCACAGGCAGCTTTAAACCGGGTAAGCCTGAGCCGTTACAATGAAAACAAAAATATTTCAATTTTTTTCAGTAAACTGCAACACATGCAAAAAGCATGTGTACTTATTATAAAGGCCTTTTAAATTTTGACTGAGTGGAATTGGTGGCTGAGTACGTAAAAGATGAAATTGTTGAACGGTGCCTGCAGGGCGATGCAGGAGGCTATACTGTATTGTATAAACGATACGCTACCTCTATGTTCAATACAACCCTTCGTATTGTTAACAACAAGAAAGATGCCGAGGATGTGTTGCAGGAAGCATTTACTGACGCATTTGCCAACCTGCAAACTTTCAACTTCACTTCAACATTTGGTGCGTGGCTTAAAAAGATTGTAATTAATAAGTCACTAAACCTGCTGCGGAAAGGTAAGCTGCTGGTAATTGATCCGAACGATACAATTATTGAGAAGATACCGGAAGCTGAAATGATTGACGAGGAGCATATTCACCTTCAGGTGGCAAAAATTAAAAAGACAATGCAGTTGCTTAATACAGGGCAACGCACGGTTTTAACCCTTTACCTCTTTGAAGGTTACGACCATGAGGAAATTTCGGAAATAATGAATATTGCTCCGGTAACTGTGCGGTCACAGTATATGAGGGCGAAACAAAAATTATTAACACTGCTAAAAAACGATAATGATGCAGAACGGGCTTGAAAAATTTATAAAGGTAAACAGGGCGGCCTTTGATACAGATGAGCCTTCTGACAATGTGTGGAAAAACATTGAGAAGACCATTGTAAAAAAGGAAGAAAAAAAAGTAGTACAATTTAGAAGTACCATTTTAAGAATATCATCAATTGCGGCAATTGTTTTTTTAGCGTGCCTGGCTACATGGTACTTTACGAATAAAAATAATACCGTTGCACCGGTTGTTGCCAAAACTAATGTAACAACACCAGCACAGCCAGCAAATAAAACAGCCGAACCTATACCCCAACAGGCCGGCAGCGACGCCGTTGCTATGCAGGCTCCGAAAGAAGGCAGTAATGATGAAACAACAGCCAGTGATTATAACCAGGAAATATACTACTACACAAAACTTAGTGAGGTAAAATCAAGCGAGCTAAGGAAAATGGCTAAAGACCAGCCTGCATTGTATAACAGTTTTGAAGGAGAGATAAAAAAGCTTGACAGTGCATACAGAGGCTTGCAGGTAATGCTAAAGGGCAATGCCGACAAAGAAATGATACTTAATGCAATGCTGGCTAACCTTAAAATGCAAACAGAAATCTTGAGTAAACAATTATACATAATACGTTCTATAAAACAATCTAAAAAAGGCGGAGATGAAAACAATATCAAAAGCATCTAGGCTGCTGTTTATATGCGCAGCCATGCTTACAACAACCCAACTGCTTGCAAAAACCGATGACGGCAGTGAAAAAACCAAATCATATACAAAATCCTATTCAATAACTGCCAGCGATAACATTAGCATAAATAACCAGTTTGCCTATGGTAAAAGTGGAGTATTTTACTGTTAAGCTGCCGCCATGCATGCTTTGTACATCGCCTTTGCCAAACTCAACTGCAAGCTCTTTTACATTAGTAAGGTTACCGGCGGTAAGGCTGCCAAATTT
>Ga0206806_1017_pt1 | contig 48326 bp, 39 predicted proteins | sample Alteio_BWOrgCont_60_FD_152911 | JGI IMG/M metagenome (GOLD analysis project Ga0206806, IMG submission 152911) | Enriched cells from forest soil in Barre Woods Harvard Forest LTER site, Petersham, Massachusetts, United States -... | ecosystem: Environmental > Terrestrial > Soil > Temperate forest >... | reverse complement strand
TTACTTTTGCTGACAATCTCTGAACATCTTTAAAAATACTATTTAGTTCCTCAATTTTATCTTCAAAATATTTAATACTATTTATTTCACTTTCATATTGAGGTGAAGCATCATTTTCTATCAATGTAGCAACTTCTTTTATGTAATTTATTTTAGTAAGGGACAAGTGCTCTTTAAAAAGTTTGAAATTATCAAATTCCGGTTGGACTAACATTAAATTTATAGCCACAATAATTCCATTTATTTGTTTTATGCGGCTCATTGAACTCCACATACCTGTATTCTTTCTATACACAGCCATTACATCTGGCATTATCATCATATCCCCCTTGGCCAAGAGCAGCGATTGTATAGGCCAGTCGCCAATAGGGCTTTTTGACAAAAAATCTGGCCATGGGTTGAGTACATTCCTGGCTACAAGTGAACATGTATGACAGGGTGTGTGATAACCTGTGTCATTCAAACATATCTTTTTAAAATTGTTTACTGAAGATTCAGGAACGAAATATTCGCCTTCTATCAATTCTCTAACATTATGGCCAACTGCAACAAAATCATTATTTTTCTCAAGGAAATCGATTTGCTTTTGCAGCTTATGTGGATCTGTCCAGTAATCATCACCCTCACAATTGGCAATGTATTTTGCTCCTGACGCCACAGACGCTCGCCATGTATTTAGCGAATTTTCTTTTATGTTATTCTTTACTGTGCTAACAACTTCAATTTTATCTTTATATTTTTCCATATAAGATAAACAAATATTTTTAGTTTTGTCGGTTGAAGAGTCCTCTCCTATATATAATTTATAATTAAAATTTGTTTCCTGCATTAAAATACTTTCTATCGCCTGAGCAATAAAGTGCTCATGATTATAGGTAAACATGACAATAAATACAAATGGAGTGTGCATCCTAAAAAGTAACTAATTAATTTTTAATTCTGCGTAACCAAATCCTTCTTTACCAAAATAATTACCATTATAAAACATAAGATAGCGATCTTCTACCTGAATAATATATGGATAAGCTATCATTCTTGAATCCCATCCCTTTGGAGAAACAGTTATACCCGATTTACTATCATCTCTATGCCATGTCCTATAATCCTCAGACCATGCATAACCTATTCTGTAGCTATTGGCTCCGTCACGGTAATCTTCACATCCCCGAAAACAGAACCACATGTGATAGCGATTGCCTATTTTAACTACCGTTGGCCTTGTAATCGCTTCTGAATAATCTGACTGTGGTATTATAAAATCTTTTGACCTTTTCCAATTAATTCCGTCTGGCGAAGTCGCATACTTTATTGAATAGGTTTGATCATACTTCCCATCTGATTTTATCCAGTCTATTCCAGATACATACAAACTGCGCCAAACCCCATTTTCAATCTTAATATCTGATACACCTGTGGAATAGAGATCATCGGTAGTTCTATCCAGAACCGGCGCTGGTGAAGATTTTTTAAAGGTAAATCCATTATCATCAGATGTTGCCAGCCCGGCCCAGTTACTATAAGGTATACTATCTCTTCTGCTCCATCCTGTATAATATAAATATACCAAATTATCTTTTTTCATTACAAAATTTGGCATAATTCCATGTTCATCAAACATGCCCTCTTTGCCAAAATTTAGTATCGGCTTATCATGTATGTATAATATTTTAGAAGGGTCCTTTGCATCAACATCAATAAAAGAAGTTTGAGCAATATTGCCCAGTGGTCTAGCCGCCACATAAATACGTATCTTATTTTCATCTTTCAAATATAATGCTGTGGGTATCTGTACATGACTTTTCATGAAAGCATGCTCATTATCCGGTTTAAATATATGTCCCTTTTTCTCCCAATGAAATTTCATAAGTAATTTATTTTTTGTTATTGTTTCCAGTCTATCAGGCATTCTATAGCGTCAACGTCAAATACCGGAATGTTCAACTTTGCCTTTACTTCTGCGCGCTCAGCAAAAGAATTATCTATAAATATGGTTTTCTCTGTTTCTTTTATAAATGCAGATTTTTTAAACTCCCAAGTAGTATGAATGATATTATCAAATAATTCCTTTGAAATTGCTAATCGCCATAAAGTATGGTCAAGATCATATTCATGACGGGTCAATAAATTTATGCGTTTTCCTGCATTGCGCATTTTATATAAAAATAACATAACAAATTCGTTAGCTTTACCATTCTTAGTTATCGTATCATCAAAGTCAATATATATATTATCGAACTCATAACCAATCTTAAATTTATTAAATAACGACCGGTCAACTTCAATATAGAAGTCGTTAAGAGAAATATTAAAATCTATGTCAAACAAGTCATATACTGTTAGCAATGGAAGATTAATTCCCAAATTCCGGTAAAGCCCCATAGTACCAGCAGTGCGCACAGAAATTTCAAGGAGTTTATACTTACCATTCTTATCCTGCCTGATCTGGAAAAACCATAATCCCCGCATTTTCAGCTTATCGCTGATCACTTGTGCAATCTCCTTAATTTCATCTGTAAGCTGAACTGTATGTGAATTCAGGCTTATCCCGGTATGTGTGCGGTTTCTTTTCCGTGGTCCAACAAACCTAAGCACATTGTGCCTGTCAGTAAAGCAATCCACTGTTAGTTCATCACCGGGTAAGAACTCAGCCACCACATAGTTTTGCTCATTCCCCATAATAAACTTAAGGTCACTTTCATTTCTGATCAATTTCGTACCTAAGGCGGCCTCGCCAATCACCGGTTTCACAAAAGCGGGGTAAGAAATATGCTCTATTGAACGATAAATTTCAGGGCAAAATGAATTTTCAGCAAATACATCATACGTTTTGTCCTTATGTCGGCATATATAACACGTTTCATAATCAGGTGCGGCAATTTTTGCATTAATTTCATCTTTGTGCTCTGCCAAAAACACGGATATAGTATCATGGGTAGGGAAAACTATATCAATGCTGTTATCAACAAGTAACTTATTGAAGGCAGTAAGAAAGTTATCGTCATTGATGTATGGAAGGTCACCTTTATATTTCTTAAATACGTATAGCCCGTGATCGGGTTTGCTACTTGCCCCAAATAGCGAAATATTCATACTGTCTTTAAGTGCAGTATAAATCTCAAGCGAATTCTCCTTGCCAGCAGGGAATATTAATACATTAAAATTTCTCATGAGCAGTAACCCTACAGCAAATTAAATTTATAAATTTGAAAACCCTGAAAATTTCAAAAATTGTTTCGACGTTAGTTTAATAGGTTTGTCGCTTTCTTTAATCACTACTTTACCATCTTCAACATTTTTAGTTATCAGTGCATTTGCACCTACAAATACATCATTGCCTATAGTTATACTATGCCCCAATGTGCTGTTGATGGCAAAAAAACATTTGTTGCCTATAGTTACATTGCCTGAAATATTAGTACCGGACGTCAGCCAGTTATGGTTGCCTATTTTACTATGATGCCCTATAATAGTACCGCTCCATACAAAAACGTCATCACCCAACGTTACACGGGGGTGTATGCACACATTGTTCATAATAAAGCAATTCTTACCTATAATAAGATCTGAAGGTACTGATGAGTCAGGATGTATGTAGGAAATTATTTCATAGCCTTTTTCTTCTGCTGCTTTCATTTTTTGCGCTCTTACTGCGTTTAGGTCATGATAGCCTATAGCTATGAACATAGCATATTTTTCCGGAGGATAATTCTTTTCAATATCTTCAAATGCCACTACCGGCAATCCATTAAATTCGGTTCCTGCAATATACTTTGCATCTACCGTAAAAGCCTTTACCGGCAGTTGGCTTTCCTCACGCATGTAAAACTGAATCACATCGGCGATCTTCCCTACACCAAAAATAATAATGTCTTTATTCATACCGTTTTTTTAAAGTCTTTCAATATAACCTTATCTATTTTACCATTCTGATTTTTTGGCAGCGTTTCCAGAACATACAATCTTCTTGGCACCATGTATTCGGGTACCATATTTTTCAGGTCTGCCATCACTATATTTTCTTCAATGGCTCCGGAAGTAGCCACAAATGCAATAATTTGCCCCATAGAGTCATTAATACGCTCATATATAACCGCTGCTTCGTTTACATATTTGAGGGTATTAAGTAATGATTCTATTTCCTCAAGTTCTATACGGTATCCCATGTGCTTTATCTGGTTATCAGCACGCCCTTTAAAGTGTAAATGCCCAATATCGTCAACCTCTACCAGGTCGCCCGACCTGTAAACTATTTCATTATACTTATCATTATGGGGGTTTTGTATAAAAGACTTATCTGTACGTTCTTTATCGTTATAATATCCTGCACCTACGTTTGGGCCTTTGAGGCAGAGTTCTCCAAAATTACCTCCATCATTACCAATCAGCACATAATCAAAGTTGGGTGCCAGAAAACCAAGCGTTGCAAGGTTATTCATATCCTCAAAATCCTTGTCAGATATAAGGTGGGATGAGCAGATGCAGGTACATTCTGTAGGGCCATATACATTAAATAATTGCGCACTACCCTGGTACATATCGTACAGCTTTTTAAGCTTGCTTTTAGGGAAACCTTCTCCACCAAAAATGAAGCGCTTCACTGATGTCAGGCTGGTAGCATCCAGCGCCTTTGTTGTCATCAGGTATACCAGTAACGAAGGGACAGAGAACCAAACAGTGCAGCCTGCTTTTGCTACTGCTTTCATTAAAGCAAACGGATCTTTGGTTATATCATTAGTAAGTGGCACTAACAAAGCTCCCGAAAAAAGGGATATATAAAAATCAAAAACCGAATTATCAAAATAGATAGGATTAGCATTTGTAAATACGTCCTTATCTGATATACTGAACTGGGTCTGTCCCCAGGAAATAAAATTCAACAAATTTGCGTGCGTAATAACGGCACCCTTAGGAAACCCTGTAGATCCTGAGGTAAACATAATATAGGCAGCATCAGCACTCGTCACCTGATCTCCATTACCTGGCAATGCAGCACTATATTTATTCAGTTGCTCATGAAAGTTATCGTAAAGATCGCAAGTGGGTATACCCGTATCCTTTACTTTTTCTTCAATATCAGAATGTGTGTCAAAGCAAATAAGCTTTGGCATACAGCGGTCAAGAATTTTTTTTATCCTTTCAAAAGGAGATGTAAGGTCAAGGTTAGTATATATAATGCCGGTTTTCAATGCTGCAAGCATACACGAATAACCTAAAGGAGATTTATTATTAAAAATAGCTACTACATCTCCTTTCTTAAGGCCTTGGGCAATAAAGTAATGTGCGATTTTATTAGACAGTACTTCCAGCTCGGAAAAATTTACTGTTATATCAGCCGGGTAAGATAAGGCAGCTTTCTCAGCGTATGCAGCAGCAACACGGGAAAACAACTTGCCTGTATTATAAACATAGCTATGCATACAAATTCATTAAAGTTTCAACCCACCGTCTAAGTTTAGTATTGTACCATTATAAAAATCATTTTCTATAATAAAACTTACAGAGTGATAAAGCTCTTCCATTTTACCCATACGCCCTATAGGAGTAGCATTTTTATACTCTTTTATTTTAGCTTCTGTGAGCGCAGCCCGTGTAGATGGCGTATCTATAAAGCCCGGTGCTATTGCCACGCTGCGTATACCAAACATACCAAGCTCTTTGCTCCAGGTAACGGTGAGCGCATTCAGCGCAGCCTTGGTAGCAGAGTATGCACTCTGCCCGGCATTGCCATAAGAAGAAATAGAACTGATATTTATGATCACTCCCTTACTTCTCGACTTCACCATTTTTTCTGCTACTGATACTGTAACATAAAAAACAGCATTAAGATTTATGTCTATGACTTTTTTCCAGTTTTCCAGGCTATGCCTGGCATCATCTTTTTTCAAAATATTGACGAGCGGCTCACTATGTATGATACCTGCATTATTTACTAACACATTGAGCTTACCATATTCATTAAAAACATCTGCTACAAATTTCTCTACTTCATCATAGTTAGTAAGATCGGCATGATAGCATTTTATCGCAGGGTATTCCTGGCTTAGCTGCTCCAGTTGCTCCTTATTACGATCTACAATTATTACAGCCATAGCCTTATCAGAAAGGTGTATAGCCAAAGCTCTGCCAAGGCCACTTGCACCTCCTGTGATCAATATTTTCGTTTCGGCTATCTTCATACGGTCTTACCGTTTGCTATCAATACGTTTTTAATATCTCCTATCGTTTGCATTGATAATATATCGTTGCCTGTAAATTCTATCTCATAATTCTCTTCTACACGTGTAATAAAAAGCATGTGTGACATAGAATCCCATTCTTCTATCGAATTTAAAACTATATCGTCTTTTTGCTCTGCTTCTTTGAGAGAAAATGATTCTTTAATAATTTCTGCAAGATTCATTTTATATTTTTATTTTAATCTATATGATAAGAAGGCAATATTTTATTCATGATGTCCTCTTTACTGTTAAACATCAATATGTCCAAGATAGACAACCAAGGTACAAATGTAGCCCCAAATTGTATGTATTCACATCTTTTAGGGATAAGAAATGATAAATTTACATTACCGGCATTAAAATATTCCTTGGTATATATTTCTTTACCTCCGGCGGCATTTATATAATCACTTATACCTTCAATATGGCAGATGTCTATTAACCTGTCTGCTTTTTTCAGTTCCTGGTTTGTATATTTTTCAGAGCTTATTATAAACTGCCTGTTCATTCCCAAATAGTTGCAAATATTTTTAACACACGAGATTGCCATTTGTGAAATTGTAAGCCCATCCGATAATGTCAATATTTCCTCTATAAGCGGAAATACTTTGTTATAAAAAGGAGCTTTTTTATATGCAGGTTGAATAGTTAATAAAATTTTATTGATGCTTTTAGGATCTTGCAAAACTTCCACATCCTTTATCAGTTTATTTTGGCTGGCTTCTTTGCATGGAATTGTAAATAGCTGATCTTTATTATTCAGCAGTATTCTATTCCTGTTTATCCACCCTTTGTTGATATAGTTTACATCGTCATAAAACACAAAAGTGCCTGAAGCGTGTATGAGTTGAAAGTACCCAACATATGGAAATACATAAGGTTGCATAATGGCTATACTCATAATCAATTATTTTGTACCCTCAGCAGCAACCGGGCGATAAAATCAATATCTTCCTTTTTTAAAGAATGGTACATAGGAAGGCAGAGCACCCTTTTACAAATATCTTCAGAAATAGGAACCTCGTATTTGTCTACATAATCAAGCGTAGACAGGCTGGGATAAAAATAACGCCGGGGATATATCCAGTTACTATTCAGTTCATTTATACTTTTCAATAATTGATCTTCCGTATCAAATATTATTGGGTAATAAGAATAGTTCCATTCAACATTTTTATGAAAATGTGGTTTACGGATCTTTAAGGTTTGCAAAGCTTTGTCATAAGCAAGTGCCTGCTCTTTTCTGGATTGTAAAATGCTGTCTATATATTTAAGATTCACCAAGCCCATAGCTGCATGAAATTCTGAGTTCTTGCCATTTATACCTGCTTCTGCAAAGGCTTCTGGTCCATTATGTCCAAAATTTCTGAGACGTGACATATTTCTTAAAAGTTCTGGATCCCTGGTTACTACAGCCCCTCCTTCTATAGTATGAAACACTTTAGTAGAGTGAAAACTTGTGGTAGAAATATCACCGTATTCAAAAACAGAACGATTTTTATATTTTACACCAAAGGCATGAGCTGCATCATAAATAACTTTCAGGTTATGTTTTTTTGCGATCGCATCAATAGCTTCCACATTACATGGATTTCCATATACATGCGTTGCTACTATTGCGGAGGTATTTTCAGTTATCCGCTCTTCTATTTTTTTAGGGTCTATATTAAGTGTATGCTCATCTATATCCACAAAAACTGGCTTGCAGTTTTCCCATACAATACTGCTTGTTGTTGCTACATAACTGAATGGCGTGGTGATAATATCTCCTTTAAGATCTAATGCTTTTATTGCTATCTGAATGGCAATAGTTCCATTCGTTAAAAACAACAAATGCTGCAAGCCCAAATACTCTTTTAATTTCAACTCCAAATCATTAACAAGCGGGCCATTATTTGTAAGCCAGTTCCTTTCCCATATACCTTTAAGATAATCATTATATTCCTCCATTGGTGGAAGGAATGGCTTTGTAACATTTATCATGCGTATGTAATTATTATGTTAATGAAAATTTCAACATCGTGGGTCTTACAGCACCCTGCCATTTCCCATACCAATTTCCTTCTCTTTCTTCATCAAATACTTCAAAAACCAGAAGCTCTTCTATATTAAATAAAATAACAGAACCATCTTTTACAAACAGGAGCTGTATGGTGTACATTTCATCATTTAAAAAATTACCGGGTATTTCCAGCACACTGACATACCGCTCACCTTTTTTTAAATTTTCAGGTCCTGCACCTACGTTAAAAATGCAATTCCCCGCTGCTGTGAAAAGAAGGAGGCTAAGGTTAATTAGCCATTCATCTGTAAAATTAATAAATTCAAACCTGATTTTTAATGCTGTACTAACAGTAATGACATCAGTCTCATTTTTTAAGTCTGTAATAATTTCTGCACTTAACAGCCTTATATGTTCATTGCCGGGAGCCTCATTATTATTTTCCCATTTGCGGTAGGTGCAATTTTTCACCTCTTTGCTCAGATAGTTATTAATAACTTTATCTGTACGTCCTGCATCTACCAGTTGTCCTGCCTTGAGGTAAATGGCGCTTTTGCACAGGCTTTGTACCGCTGTCATGTTGTGGCTTACAAAAATTATCGTTCTCCCGTCAGAAGCCACATCTCCCATCTTGCCCAGGCATTTTTTCTGAAATTCTGCATCCCCTACAGCCAGCACCTCGTCTACGATAAGAATTTCCGGCTCCAGGTGTGCTGCTACACCAAATGCCAGGCGTACATACATCCCGGATGAATATCTCTTTACAGGTGTGTCAATATACATTTCCACCCCTGAAAAATCCACTATTTCATCAAATTTGGAAGTAATCTCTTTTTTGCTCATCCCCAAAATAGCCCCATTGAGATATATATTCTCTCTTCCGGTAAGTTCCGGGTGAAAGCCCGTTCCTACTTCCAATAATGAAGCTATTCTTCCTTTAATTTTTATATTCCCTGTTGTGGGGCTTGTAACTCGGGAAAGGAGTTTTAGCAATGTTGATTTACCAGCTCCATTTTTGCCAATAATACCTAAAGTATCCCCTTGTGCAACCTCAAAACTAACATCTTTTAACGCCCATGCATAGTCTCCTTTAGCTTTTTGGGTGCGGTCATTTTCCATCCCAATTTTTAAGTAAGGATCTTCTTTTCCCCTGGCAAGCGCCCACCACCTTTTCAGATCATGACTCAATGTGCCCGTTCCTACCTGACCGAGCCGGTATTGTTTGGAAATATTTTCTGCTTTAATAACTATACCCTTGCTCATTGACTTTATTATACCGTATCAATAAATTTTCTTTCAACCTTGTTAAACATAAATATACCTGAAATCAATACTATTAAAGTGAAAACAGAACTATATAACAGCCACCTGAAGTCAAGTACACCACTTCCTAAAAATGCATATTTAAAACCCTCAAAAACAGAGGTTAGCGGATTTAAGAAGAGGCCAAACTGATATCTAGGGTATTTACTTATAGGGTAAAGAACAGGCGTTGCAAACATCATTAACTGTACACCGAAAGATACAAGAAAAATAAGATCCCGGTATTTATTGGTCAGAGAAGTAATAAAAAGCCCAAAACCAAGACTAAGCCCTGATAAAATACAGATAAATAAAGGAAACAGAAGTATATTGATGTTTGGATTAATTGGCGTCTTTGCCTTTACTACCAAAAAGTATATCCAAATCATGATAAATAAACCGAATTGAATGAAAAACTTAATCAGCCCCGATATTACTTTAGATATCGGCAGAATAATTCGCGGAAAATATACTTTGCCAAACACAGAGGCATTGTCACTAAATGTCCTCGAAGTAACGTTTAAAGTATCGGAAAAATAATTCCATAAAGTAACGCTACCCATAAAAAAAAGAATTGATGGTACAGTTTTATCTGCCATACCCCCCATTTTCCCAAATATCAGCATGTATATGAGCGTGGTAAATACAGGCTGCATTAAAAACCATATCGGGCCTAATATTGTTTGCTTATAAACGGTAATTATATCTTTTTTTACAAATAGCATCAAAAGATCCCTATACCTCCATATTTCTCTTACATTAAGGTGTAAATAGCTTTTTTTAGGACTTATGACGGTGTCCCAAAGAGAATCAATATCTTCACTATTTATCGTTACATTTTCCATGTATAAGACCAGCGTCAACAATCTATACTATAAATATAAATTATTTATTTTTTTTAAGACCAAACCAATTATTTAAATTCTTCTTTTTGTCTTCTATGTAATAGCCATCATCATATGACCCATACCCGTAGCCGTACCCGTAACCATAGCCATAACCATAACTTTCGTCATAGCCATAACCATAGGCAAAGCCACGATTAGCTACGACATCATTCATTACAAAATATAATTTAGGTATTTTCCCAGTATTATATAATTCGTTTGGTATGTTTAATTGTTGCTTGTATGTGAACCCTTGTCTTACAATAAACAAAGTATCATCAACGTGCTTATTGATTAAAATAGGGTCTGTTACTAAGCCAATGGGAGAAGTATCAATAACAACATAATCAAAATCCTGACGAAGCCTTTCAAACATATCATCCGTCCTTTTTAAAAGTAAAAGTTCTGTTGGATTAGGAGGGACAGGGCCTGATGGAAGGAGGTATAAATTCTCATATATCCCTGATGGCACAATAATCTCTTCATAAGAAGATTTTCCGATGGCATAATTTGAGTAACCGTTACTATTATCTATACCAAGTTTTTTTGAAATTTTAGGCTTGCGAAGGTCAAATTCCAGCAAAATCACTTTTTTGCCCGACATCGCTAAAGTGATAGCTAGGTTTACAGCAATGAAGGATTTGCCTTCATTGCTCATACTTGATGTGATCATTAGAATCTTATGCTTATCATCAGTAAACAAAAATTGCAAATTGGTCCGCAACGCCCGAAATTGCTCTGATATACGTGTACGGCTATTTTTTTCTATTGCAATAGATTCATGAGATAAATTATTACCAATCTCTCCTATGATCGGTATGTTTGTAACTTTTGTAATATCACCTTTTGTTATTATTTTAACATTCAATCCTCTTCTGAGTAAAATGAGGCCAAAAGGAACAAATATTCCTATCATAAGAGACGCCATCAATATTTTAGACCGGTTGGGTTCCACTTGTCCAAGAGTTATTGCAGGGTCAATAACAACAGCATCTGCTACGGTTGATGATTTCTCAATTGCTATTTCTTCTCTTTTTTTCAAAAGGAATATATATAACTCTTGTTTTATGTCCTGCCTCCTGGAAAAATCAAGATAGGTTCTTTCTATTGAAGGCACTTCTTCTATGTCTTTATTTATTATCCCTAACTGCTTTTTTATGTTATCAACTTTTCGTTGCAGGCTTTCTTTAGAAGCAGCGAGCGAGGCGACTATATTTTTTTTGATTTCACCCTTTTGATTTATTAAAGTTTTTGTAACCGGATTATTTGTAGTTTTAGTTATTTCGCTATTTTCAATTTCCACCTCAATTGTATTATATTTATCCATCATGCCGGATAAGCCTGTATTTGTTAGAAGAGATGCTGGTAGGATAAGATTTTTATCATCTGCTTTTTGCAAATAATCACTTATATCTGCAACCACACTGAGTTCCAGTTCTTCGTCTTGCAGAGTTTGCAAAGTTTTAGAACTTGCCGATACAAGCTGGGCTGATTGAGCCTTCATATCCGCGATATAATTTTTTTGCTCGAAATCCTCAATATCATTTTCAACACCACTCAACTCTCTGCCAACTAAATCTAATCGATTATCAATAAATTTCATAGTACTATCAGCAATCCTGGTTCTTGAGTCAACATTATTATTCATGTACACCTCCATCAGCTTGTTGATAAGGTCCACGGATCTTGCAGGTATGGCATCATTCATTGATAAGTTAATGCAACTGGCACCTTTACTAGGAAAAGAAATTTCTATTGAATGCATGTAGTTATTCGCCGCATCAATAATCGGCGTGACGAATATTGAATATATTTGTTTTGTAGGCGCAAATGAGGCATTTTTTACTAGTATTACCTTCCCAAGTGATGCCGATACGGTATCTCCCCATCTTCCATTTATTATTTTCCCGTTTCCCTCCGTTAACTTATAAGTGTCCTGTCCAAGAATAGTGACATTGCAACTATAATAATCGTCAGCGTTATCTGCGATTACAAAATCAAACGGTTTATTCGTATATAGTTCTGTATTTTTAAATCTTCCGGCAATACTATAATGAATATTTATAGGTAATTGTTTCACTACCTTAATCATTGTTGTCCTGCTTTTTAACAATTCAATTTCATTATCAATATTTACTCTGTTGCTGCCTATTTTTAGCATAGCAGTAAGGTCATCACTTCCTCCTTTTTTAGAGTCGTTTATCAAAAATTCCGCATATGATTTATATACAGGTGTGGAATATCTTAAATATAGATTACCCAAGACCAAAGAAACGATAATACTCGCTAATAGCCACGGCCAAATAGTCAATATTGTTGTAAGAAGCCACTTTAAATTAAAAGCGCCACTTTCTTCTATTTTTGATTTATTTGCAGTATCAATGCCTTGGTTATTAACTTCCATTTAATAAAAAAATTTACAATATAAATGAAACTCTATAGTTTAATATTCTGAAATATGTAATATAAAGATATTAATGATATTACAGAAGAGAAGATGCCTAAATAACGCAAGAAAGTCTGATCACTACCTTCCCTTTTATACCTATTTGGTTCCACATAAATAATATCCCTTTGCTTTAAATAATAATAGGGGGATTGAAATATTTTCGAGGAGGTAATATCAAATCGTACAAACTTTTTTTGATCACCTTCTGTTCTAATAAGCAAAATATTTTTCCTTTTTGCATCAATAGCGAGATCACCAGCTATAGTTATTGCATCAATTATGCTACCTTTTTCACTTGGTATTGTAACTACTCCAGGATGACCTACATCACCCAAAACATTAACTTCGAAATTTGCTATTCTAAGATTGACCACTGGCTCTTTGTAAAATTCTTTTGCTTTTTGTTTAACTAATTCTTTTGCTTCCGATGTTGTTAAGCCTGCAACTTTCACAAAACCAATAAGAGATAATTCTATATATCCATTTTTGTCAACTAAAAATCCGTTTAGCACATTAAATGAGCCTAGAGAATTTGTAGTAATAGGCGTATTAGTATTGCTCTGCTCGATTGTTTGTATCGTTACAGACAAAACGTCATTACTTTCAATTTTTGGATCTGTAAAGTGGGTTATCTGGTTCATGACCATAGCATCAGTGCTACCAACCGTATCAGGAATATCATAAAAATAGGTTGTTTTTTTTGCTGAAATACATGAACTTGTAAAAAGAGCATACGCAATAAATAACAATAAAAGACTAAAGCCGGAGAAGCCTCGCCAATTTAGTTTATACATCACAAAAAATTTGATCAAAAATAGTTTAAAATAAGCTGAAATCAAAAAATATAGCAGATGCCTTATTAAGTTAACAACTTATTGTGCTTATAATAATATATATTTAATGAGACGCCACTAATTCGATGCCAATCTTATCCAAATTTTGTAGGTTTGCATCATGCAAGCTACCCTCGAACAAGCCATCAAGCTAGGCCTTCGCGAAGAAGAATTTGAAAAAATAAAATCAGTGCTGGGCCGCACACCCAATTTTACAGAAACTGCTATGTACTCCGTTATGTGGAGCGAACATTGCAGCTATAAAAACTCCATCAAATGGCTCAAAACATTACCTCGGGATGGTGCTAAATTACTTGTGAAAGCAGGAGAAGAAAATGCCGGTCTGGTAGATATCGGCGATGGCTGGGGTTGTGTTTTCAAGATAGAGAGCCATAACCACCCATCAGCTATAGAACCTTTTCAGGGTGCCGCTACCGGAGTAGGTGGTATCCATCGTGATATTTTTACTATGGGTGCAAGGCCTATTGCCTCGCTCAACTCATTACGTTTCGGGAAGGTAGATAATCCTAAAACAAGGTGGCTGATAAAAGGTGTGGTAAAAGGCATAGGTCATTATGGCAACTGCTTTGGCGTACCAACTGTAGCAGGAGAGGTTTATTATGAGAGTTGCTATCAAACCAACCCGCTGGTAAACGCTATGAGCGTTGGTGTAGTGAGATTAGGGCAAACCATATCTGCTACTTCGCATGGCGAAGGCAATCCGGTATTTATTGTAGGGGCTTCTACAGGTAAAGATGGTATAGGTGGCGCTTCATTTGCATCAGCAGATATAACAGCAGATAGTGCGGAACAACTCCCCTCAGTACAAGTAGGAGATCCATTCGAAGAAAAGAAATTATTAGAGGCATGCCTCGAAATGATTCCTACCGGCGCATTGATCGGTATGCAGGATATGGGTGCGGCAGGTATCACCTGTAGTACCAGTGAAATGAGCGCAAAAGGTGAGCATGGCATGATCATACACCTTGATAAAGTACCTACACGCCAGTCCAATATGAAACCATGGGAGATGTTGCTCAGCGAAAGCCAGGAACGTATGCTCATTGTGGTTATAAAGGGCAGGGAAAAGGAAGTACAAAAGATATTTGACAAATGGGACATACACTGTGTGCAGATAGGTGAAGTAACAAAGGACCTCAATCTTAAATACTATATGAATGGCGAACTGGTGGCTGATGTGCCCGCAGAAAGCCTTGTGCTGGGGGGCGGGGCGCCGGTATACGAACGTGAATATAAAGAACCAAAATACTTTGAAGAAATAAAAAATTTCGATCCAAATGGTATACCTCAACCAGGAGATCTAAAGGAAGTTGCTTACCAACTTATACAGCTCCCTAACATTGCCTCAAAACGCTGGATATATGAACAATACGACAGCATGGTATGTACAGGCAATACCCAGACAAACGATGCAAGTGATGCTACTGTAGTCCATGTTCATGGAACCGAAAAGGCTTTGGCTGTGACTACTGACTGCAACAGCCGTTATGTATTTGCCGATCCTTATAAAGGTGCAATGATTGCCGTAAGTGAAGCATCAAGAAATATAGTATGCAGTGGTGGCCTTCCGGTGGCTATAACCAATTGCCTGAATTTTGGCAACCCTTATAATCCCGAAGTTTACTACCAGTTTGTAAATGCGATTAAAGGTATGGGTGAGGCCTGCCTGAAATTTGATACCCCGGTAACAGGCGGGAATGTAAGCTTTTATAACCAGAGTGAAGACGGCCCTGTTTACCCCACCCCTACCATAGGGATGGTAGGGGTATTAGATAACATTAGCCAGAAAATGACGCTCGGTTTTAAGCATGCCGGTGATACCATATATCTTGTAGGCAAGAACAGAAACGACATAAACTGCTCGGAATACCTGCATCACCTCTGTGGTGTCACACACAGTCCTGCTCCCCACTTCGACCTTGAGGAAGAATACCAGGTGCAACAAACCATTGCCCGCCTCATCAGCATGAAGCTCATCAAATCAGCTCACGATATTTCAGAAGGCGGCATGTTTGCATGCCTACTGGAAAGCGCTATGGCCAATGGCCTTGGCTTTACTATGCACACGGGGAGCGATCTTCGCAAAGATGCGGTATTATTTGGCGAAGTCCAGAGCCGTGTTATAGTCAGTGTAAACCCTGAAATACATGCACTTTTTGAAGCTGAGTTAAAAGGAACACCTTTTACAAAAATTGGAGTTGTAAACGCTAATAAAGAGATCTGCATTAACGACGAGAGCTGGGGTTATATAAGCGACTGGAAAGAAGCCTATGACACAGCACTCGAAAAAATGCTATTCTAAAAACTGTTTGGGATCCTATCCTTCATAACATACCTGCGCATAGCCTACATACCCTGCCATTGGTGGGTTTAATTTTCTTATCGCTACTTTTATTTTCAGTGATATGGGAAGCGTTTCTTTTAAGGAGGCATGTATGTTCTGTACAAATGTCTCTAGCAGTTGCCCCGGCTGCTGAAATACTAAAGCTACAGTTTTTTGTATCAGGGTATAATCAGCAAAAGGCCATGGCTGTGCATCCGGCATCCATACATCCACATCTACCTCGAAATTATTGCCGAGGATATGCTCTTCCGGGTAAAGCCCATGAGGCGCATGTATCTTTATTCCATGTAGTGAGATGGTAAGCATGAGTTGACATTAGTGTAGGTCAAAAATACAACTTATTTACAGGTGGAAAATTTACTCAAAACCTTGCATTGATAACATACGGATCTGTTGTTACATAGTATTGTTTGCCATCTGCCGGCTCCAGGGTACTCAGATTGTATACTGAATACCACCCTATATTGCCACAGACACTGCTATGGTGTGAAGTCCCTGTATAGTTTCTACTGGCAATATATAGAAAGCCATCCTGTTCATCCACGGCAATATCATGTGGCTCGTAGAAATTGCCATACAATACTTTTACGACCTGAAGCGTGGTCATATCAATCACATAAACTGAACCAATACAGTTTGCTTGAGGATTTGTCGCATCATCCATGCAAGCTACAAAAAGGTAATTACTAGACGTTGATACATCCATTTCCTGCGGATAAGCCCCTACAGGTATCATAGTTATAAGTGAATCCGTGTGCCTGTCCATTACACTCACTACATTAGTGTTCTGGCAGGTAACGAAATATTTTGAATTATCCGGCGACATCTGTATCTGGTGCGGATCAGGAGTTGTAGGATTACTTGTAATTACCGTTGGGCTGCCATTAACACTTATATATTCATATCCAAATGACGGTTTGAACCAAAATTTATTAACCACATTCCCGTAATCCAGTGTGGTATAAAACGTATCAAATGCCTCGTTGCTTTCGAGTCCATGAGGATAGGGAAACAACTGCGTACCACCCGAATAAACGTCTATAGACGATTTCGGATCTACCTGCATTGTAGTAGTATTAAAAGTAACTACATACCCCGGAGACCACCATCCGCTTACCATAACAGCCGTATCTAAAGGCGATATCATAGCTATACTCCAGTAACCACCAGTGCCATTTTCTGCCACGAGTCCTAAATTTGCCGTAGCAATAACCGTATCTATCCTTGTGTCTATTTTCTGCACCCAGCTACCGGCATATAAGGGTACATAAGCATACATACCATCACTGGAAATAGATACGTCATGGGGTGCTGCCTCGTCAAGGCCGCCGCCCACAGGTATATACCTCATGACTAATTTAGTTTGTCCGTCAATTACAGCCACAACGTCACATCCCTGGTTAGTAAGATATATTTTTTGCCGCGTATCCGGGTTGGTGGCAAAAGGAATATTACCGTTATTATCCGGTGCGCCGGCAGCTATCCAGTTAGACAGCGTCATATATTCAGCAGTAGTAAGCGGGGTGGGCATATGCCCAGGTTCATAATATACCAATCCTAAAGCGGAATCTGTATTAACATAATACAAAAGCGTGCTGTATCTGCTGCTGTATGCTACCGCTACTGCGCCATGAATACTCCCCTGAAACAGATGCGCCCATGAATCAAGCAATAAACCGGCCGCATTTTGATAGCTGGCCTCATTATGGCAGCCTGCGGTCGCACACTTTGACAGGAAAATTGATGCTACAGCAGGGGGGAAATTGCCGGTAACAGGAATTACCCCTTGCGCACTATGTTTACAGGAAGTAATACATATTACTGTAACAAATGCAGTTACTGCAACAAATAGGATTAGCTTTTTCATTTATAGCAATATTCTTTTATAAAGTTACATAATATTAGTGGAACTATACGCAAGCGGAATATGTCTCCAGGCAAGGCATTGCCAAAAACTGCTGACACTATATTATCTTGCAATAGATTTAACATGAAATATTTTTTGCTTATTTACCTGCTATTCCTTTTTTGCTGCTTCACCACATGGAGCCAGGTAGTGACACCGATGCCAAAAAGTAAAAAAAATACTGCAACAAAATCAAGCACTGTTACCATAAGACATATTATTATTGAAGGAAATAATATCACACGTCGCTCAGTAATACTCCGGGAGATAAGTATTGACCCCGGGGACGTTATCCTTACTGATTCCATACCTCAGCTGACAGATGAAATAAGGCTCAGATTATTCAACCTCCAACTATTTAATGAAGTAGAAGAGCATACCGTTACCGTTGCTGATTCCGGAAACGTCATAGACTGGTATATTTCAGTTAAGGAGCGTTGGTACATCATTCCTGGCTTTTCCATCCAGTATGCTGATCAGAACTTCAATACCTGGTTTGTAAAAGAAGACCATGACCTGCGCAGGATAACAGGCGGGATTACGCTCACGGATAAAAATTTCAGGGGCAATCTTGAGCAGCTTTCTGTTACTGTGCAGGAGGGTTATTCACAGGGGATAGGCCTCAGCTATCTTCGCCCCTATGTCAATAAAGGTCAGACTCATGGCATTGGCTTTTCAGTTCTTGCATCACAGGGCAGCCAGGCATATTATAATACCGATTCCAATAAACTGGTGTATGCCGGCACCTATTCAGGCCCCATTCTATGGCGCAGGTTTGAGGGGGGGCTCAGATATTTGTATCGCCCCGCATACGCATCCAAACATTCATTGCGACTCAATTATGTGGTGTATAGCGTTAATGATACCATACTGAAACTCAATCCATCCTATTTCACAAACGGAAGCACTACGGCTAGGTACCTGGAATTATCCTATCGTTATGAATACAATGGCGTTGACAACTGGAACTACTCCCTGACCGGGCAGAAAATCGTAGCATCCGAAATTACAAGACTCGGATTTGAAGGCATAAATTTTCAAAGCTTTGCAAAAGTAGAAGCTGGCATTTTCCGGAACCCTTTGCCAAAATGGTATTGCGATGCCATATTCCGTGGCAGGCTTATGTACCCGCAAGACCAGCCCTATTATTTCAGGAATGGTCTCGGCTCACAAACTGATTATATCAGGGGATATGAATACTATATAATTGACGGCACTAACTACGGTCTTGTGCGCCTTGACCTGAAACGGGAGATATTCAATAATACCTATTCGATCCCTGTTAAATATTTTACAGCTATTCCCGTCCGCATTTACCCTAAAATTTTTGCTGATGCTGGCTATATTTCCAATCCGGTTCCCGGTAATAGTTTCCTAAATAACCGGTTGCTGTATAGTGTAGGGATCGGCCTTGATATAGTAACACTATATGATGTAAAATTCCGTTTTGAGTTTGCATGGAACCATTTGGGGCAAAATGGGTTATATTTACATTTTAATAGTGAGTAACCCCTGCCTGTTTGGGTAGCACAATTTCTGTAAAGAAGAGGGGGTATAAATAAAATCAAAATCTCCCATCTCGGGATTAAGAAGGATTTATGTTGGTAGCATTATATAACAGAACATTTGATGAGCAGGATGTACCCATACTGCTGCGCATACTAAAACTACTTGAATTCCATAAATTACAGGTAGCGTTCTATAAACAGTTTTATGAGCGGTTGCAACCCCATATTTCTTTCCCGGTGACCCCGCGCCTGTTTACAGGGAAAAATGATCTTCCCCCGCACACAGACATGCTTTTCAGCTTTGGCGGTGACGGCACTATGCTCGATGCAGTATGTTTTGTAGGCAATACCAATATTCCCCTTATCGGTGTTAACCTCGGCAGGCTGGGCTTCCTGGCTGCTATCCCCGAGGAAGAAGTGGAAGATGCAATATTGTCATTGGTTCGTGGGTCATACACTTTGGAGAAAAGGACATTGATCCATCTCGATTCCAGTATTCCCTTGTTCGATGGCTCACCTTTTGCTCTTAATGAATTCACCATTCACCGGCAGGATACTTCGTCCATGATTAAGATACACACTTATCTTAATGGTGAGTTCCTTAATACATACTGGGCCGATGGGCTTATTGTGGCCACCCCTACCGGGTCTACAGGTTATTCCCTGAGCTGCGGCGGGCCAGTAGTTTTCCCACAGACATCCAGTTTTGTGATAACACCGGTTGCACCCCACAACCTCAATACAAGGCCAATAGTGGTGCCTGATGATAACGTCATATCGTTTGAGATAGAGGGGCGCACAGAACAGTTTTTATGCACTTTGGATGCCCGCACGGAAACCATAAAAAATAATGTGCAGATCGCGGTAAAAAAGGAAAGCTTCATGGTATCCCTTGTTCGTCCGGATGAGCATAATTTTCTGAAAACTATACGCCAGAAACTATACTGGGGCATAGACCGCAGAAATTAACCAACAATAAATCACTATTTTTGACGTTTGCTATTTATAATATATGCGCAGGGTACAGGTAATATTTTTATTCCTTTTTGCTGTAATGTTGGCTACGAATGCCGGCGCGCAATCATATTATACTAATCTTGAGTTCGGTATATCAATGGGTGGTTCACAGTATTTTGGTGATCTGAACGAACATTATGGCTTTCAGACCATCGCCCCTGCCGGTGGCATTTATGTACGCAGGCGCATGAATCCATATATCGCGCTAAAACTTGTCGCCAATTACACAAAAGTCAGTTACAACGATTCATACAATTCAGATCCGTACGAAAAAGAACGCAACCTGAATTTTGCAAGCCCCGTCGCGGAATTAGCAGCGCAGGCTGAATTTAATTTTTTCAAGTTTGTTACAGGAGATCCCCTTTATAGGTTCACTCCTTTTCTTACCGGTGGTATCGGTGCATTTTACTACAATCCTTATACTACTTATCAGGGCCAGCGCTTTTATCTTGAGCCCCTTGGCACGGAAGGGCAGAATGTAGGATTAGGGGGGAAGTACAGTAATTTCAGCGCTTGTTTTCCTATTGGTGCTGGCGTAAAATTTTGGATAGTCAGCGGTGTAAACCTAACTGTGGAAGTAGCTGACCGCCTTACACTTACCGACTATCTTGATGACGTTAGTGGTGTATATGCCGGCACAAACAATTTCCCGCCAAATTCTATAGCAGCCATACTACAGGACCGTTCGGCAAATCAGGCTCTTGGTCAGCAGGGCAAGCAGCGTGGCAATACCAGTAGTTACGACCAGTATATGTTAGGTATGGTCAGCATTTCCTGGAACTTCACTACCTATAAGTGCCCTGCCTTTATGGACATTGACGACTACAATAGAGTGCGTTAATTTAGATATCAAGTATACCATTTACCCACTCATCATCAAACCGCGTATTGTATTTCCTGTAAAAGTTAAATGCCGGCTCATTCCAGTTAAGTACTTGCCAGGTCATGCCCTGCAGTTTTCTTTCTTTTGTTTCAATGATCAGGGCGTCCATTAGCATACTGCCTAAGCCCTTGCCCCGCGCTGCTTCTGTTACTATAATGTCTTCGAGATACATTTTTTGACCTTTCCAGGTCGAATAGCGTATATAGTATAGTGCAAACCCTTGTATCCTCCCATCTTCTTCCGCTACAAATGCCCACCAAACAGGGTTTGGCCCAAATCCGCTTTCTCTGAAATGCTCCGCTGTCACGGTCACTTCCTGTGGCGCACGCTCATACAATGCCAGTTCCCGCACAAGCTCCAGCATTCGGTCACAATCCTTACTTTCTGCTTTTCTTATTGTTATAGAAGGCATAATATTTGTACTTGTTATAATAAAGCTGTCAAATTTCAGTTAAAGTAAGCAACGAAGATAGGACAGGAATATAATTTGGGATAAATTCATTCTTTAATAATAAAAACCACAGATCACATTATGAGTACACAGGGCGAAATACTATGGGTAGACGACGAAATTACCTCGCTTAAATCACAGATCCTCTTCCTCACCAATAAAGGATACCAGGTAACGCCGCTATCCAATGGCTATGATGCCCTGGAACTGCTCAAAGAAAAAATAGTGGACGTAGTGTTGCTCGATGAGAGCATGCCCGGCCTCACCGGCCTCGAAACACTCGCTAAAATAAAAGAAATGCTCCCAATGCTCCCAGTGGTAATGATCACGAAAAATGAAGCGGAGAATATTATGGAAGATGCTCTTGGTGCCCAGATCACCGATTACCTCATAAAACCAGTAAACCCTAACCAGGTGCTGCTATCCCTTAAAAAGATAATGGATGGCAAGCGCCTCGTATCAGAAAAGACTACTGTAGCCTACCAGCAGGATTTTCGCAACCTCTTTATGGCGCTTAGTAATAATCCCGATCATGAAGAATGGAAAGAGCTGTATAAAAAACTCGTCTATTGGGAACTGGAGATAGCCAAAAGCGACAGTGATGAAATGATGGAAGTACTCCAGACACAGAAGACCGAAGCAAATACAGAGTTCTTTAAATACATCTCTAAAAATTATGCTAATTGGGTAAAAGACAATGGCAAAACCGGCCCGCTGCTTTCCCACCAGGTATTCGAGAAAAAAGTTGCCCCCTACATCAAACAGGGCAAACCAACTTTTCTGGTCGTAATAGACAATCTCCGTTTTGATCACTGGAAAGCATTTCAGTCCATCATAACAGATTCTTTCCGTGTAGTTGAGGAAGATATGTTCTACAGTATCCTGCCTACTGCCACACAATACTGCCGCAACGCAATATTCGCCGGCATGCTACCAATAGATATAGAAGCCCACTTCCCGGTAGAATGGAAAAACGATGATGAAGAAGGTGGCAAGAACCTGCACGAATACACCTTCCTCAAAAATCAATTAAAGCACCTCGGTCTCGACAATCTGAAAACGCAATACATAAAGATCACTAATAACGACGATGCGAAGTCAATGGAAGACAATATCCATAACTGCCTCTCTAACGACCTTACTGTGATCGTATACAATTTCGTGGACATGCTCTCTCATGCCCGTACAGAAATGGAAGTGCTCAAAGAACTTGCCGGAGACGAAGTATCCTATCGTTCCCTTGCTGTTAGCTGGTTCGAACATTCCCCGCTGCACAGGGCATTAAAAAAGATTGCAGACAAAAACATACAGGTATTGCTTACTACAGACCACGGCAGTGTACGTGTAAAGACACCGAGCAAGTGCGTAGGTGACCGCGCCACTACTACCAATCTACGCTACAAGCATGGCCGCAACCTGCAGTACGAGGAAAAAGATGTGCTTGCTTTTCGTGACCCCAAATTTGCAGGACTGCCCCGGCCAAATGTCAGCTCCACATTCATATTCGCCAAAGGTGATGTATTCCTTTGCTACCCCAATAACTACAACTACTTCGTTAACTACTACAAAAATACCTTTCAGCACGGTGGCGTATCACTCGAAGAAATGATAGTGCCGGTGATAAGGCTGGAAAGTAAATGATCACATCATATTACTTTTGAAATGACGTACGATCTCATAACTATTGCGATCGCACGTCATTTTTATCATCCTCTTGTTTCTTTCTGAATGAAGCGTAAAGTCCCGATGGCCCTGGATGTATAGCAGCACAATAAAGTGTATTATCCCAAAAAATCGGGGAATCTTAAAATAATGAGTGCATTACCGTTCTCATTATTACGAAGGAGAAACATTCAATCACATTCTCCACATTTATCACATTTATCACACAATATTTCCCCCAAGCTCCCCCAGCATATCTTCCAAGGCGCCTATTTTTTTTGTTTTCGCAGGTGGCAATATCTCCTGTGCCAAAAAATTAGCTGTCACCAGGGCTTCTTCAAATATGGATCTCCCCGCATCTGTCAGCACCACATAGCTCACCCGTGCATCTCTTTCATTGGCTTCCCTGCGCACAAGGCCCGTCTTTTCCATTGGCACCAGCATACGGGTCACCCCCGATGAGGTCAGCCCTATTTTATCTGCAAGGTCTACCCGGCGTACACGCTCACCATTTGTCTGCCACAGCGCGAACATGATCATAAAGTCGCTAAAACCAATACCATGCGCACTAAGCCGGTCAAACCTCCGTGCCATTAACGACTGCACTTTGGCAAGGTTCATCAGTAATTTCAATGGGTCATCTATTCCTTTCATAATATTTGATTAATTGTTGAGTAGTCAATTATTATGCAAATATATGAAGGGTAGCTAAAACTACCAAAAAATCATGAAAATGCTCCCGGAGAAGCATCCTTGGCTACATCACAACGGTCATTCTTTTACAAACTTTGCATACTGCTGTTTATTGCCGTTTCTATACACTATATAATACATCCCCGGCACCAGTTGGCTTACATCAAGGACGCTATTGTTATTGCTGTAATTTGTTGCAATATTCATTAACTGCCCCACTGTATTGTATACGGTCACAGATATAGCTCCGCCTTGTGGGCGAGTATCCGTTATATATAGCTCATTGTGCGCCGGGTCCGGGTATACACTGATCGTATTTACCGCTGCAACATTATTTACCGCTGCTGGTACTGGTGGTAGTGGATTGTAGTATATGGCCCAGGCTGTATCTGCAACTATCTTTATGCTGTCAAAACTCACATCCGGGCAGCCATTCAATGAATCCAGGTTGGTCGTGATAAGGGCAAGTACAAAATCATTTGTAGAACTCGGTAGTAAGGTAATATCATTACTGGCCAGCACTATGCGTCGGTCTCCGGGAGGATTTCCGCAAGTACATTCCGACCATGTAGTATCATTACCGGGATCACCGGTAAAAACATAGTTGGTATTAAGACCGGAATCGTAACCGTTACACTCGATACCCGGACCAAAAAAGTCATCCTTAAAATGTTTCCCATCTTTAATTTTTGAACGCAGATAATGGTCATATTCAGTATCAACAGAAGGATTACCAATGACTGAATTATCATTATTATAATAATCAAAACTACCTGCAGGAATATAGGTAGGGGGGACGTCACCGGGCAATACTACCATGGAAATTCCTACTACCGGTGGTTTATTACCATAAGGATTGTCAGTTGTTGCAAAGCAGGTGCTACATGTATCACCTTTATAACAGATCCCCATTCTATGTGACGAATCAAATCCTATGTAATCATTGTAGTAATATCCAATCTCCATATCAGCCCACTGCCCTAACCGGAAGTTATCATAAGTATTGGCGCTATGATTAATGATGTGGTAGTCATAATAAACAACATTGTCTATAAGCGTACCCCTGCTGTAGGCATATGCCATAGCATGTATCTCCACTCCCAGTGGCCTGCCATTGGTTTGTGTATGGGCCGGTCCGTTGTCGCTGAATACCCACCACAGCGCCTGGTCGCCGGGCACATCAGGGTACTCACCTTCTAATGGCTCATAAATGCCGTCGCCGTTAAGGTCTACAAAAGGTGCATAAGTATTACCGGGATACAAGGTAAGCGGAGCCCCACCATTACCCCGGGCATAGGTATTGCCCACTGCCGGCCATGTAAGAATATCCACTGGTGTATTGATCGTATCATGTACAGTTAGTGCCTGAAAAAGCTGGATGTCGGAACGGTTTACCTTCCATATCTTGGCCCAGCTCTGTGAGATGGCATAGGTAAGCGTATCACTGCTGTCGAGCGGCCCTGGCCAGAAGTCATTACCGGTCTGTCGGTAGGTCTGTGCAGCAACATGCAATAGTCCTGCACCGTCATAACCAGACATCCATAATGCCCCTGCAAAACTTATATTTTTTTGCGAACCGTTAGGAAATTCACAATGGGCAACTTCCGTAGTAGGGTTCCACCACAGATCACCATGCACCAATACAGCAGCATTGATGTTATTAATGTTTACGGAATCCATAGTAGAGAAAGGAACCTGTGCAGATAGCCTTGCGCAGCAAATGCAAATAAGAAAAGACAGTAGTTTTCTTTGCATAAAAAGGTAGTATAGGTTAGTTCATTATTAATACTGGTTACTTACATAGACGTAATTTACAGATAAAATCTTGGGTATCAGGAAAAAAACAACCCGCCTCGTTAGCAGGCGTGAATGGAATTAATTACATTTTACAGGAAGTTAATTTACCTGGCGACTATTCATCAGAATCCGGCTTGCCGCCATGGTCCTGGTCCGGCTCCGGGCAGCCTTTATTTTCCCAGGTACCCCATTGGTCCGGGCATTTGTCACGCTTATCCGATACGTGGTCACCATCTCTGTCCTTAGGTTTTTTATTACCAATAGGCACAAATCCACCCATGTATATATTAGCTCCGTAATTTTTCCCGCCTATGAAGGCCAGCATATCATCACTGCCTATGAAGAATCCGGTATATCTGATACCGATACCTACCTTCACATCGTTTGCCAGCATGCTATAAGTAACAGGCACCCCAACACTGAAAGAGCGAATATCAAAACGTGGAGTAACTGTTACCTGGTTATAAACAGAGTTACCATAATTCTGGCGGTTCACAATATTATCAATGTAGGCGGCATTAACATATATCCACCGGTATATGTTATAGTCTGCACTGAACATTAAATAACCGGGCAGCGACAAATTCCTTGTGGCATTACCCGTATCTACTTTGAATCCCTGGTTTATTGCGTAGTTCTTAAAGCTGTTAAAATCACTAATGTTCTGGGAGAGGCCACTACCGGTAATGTAGCCGTTACCGGTGATGGTAGCCGTAGAGGTTACATTGCTGCCATATGTGAGCATACCTACGTCCATGATTGATGCGGATATGCGCAGCTTATACCTGTTTTTTGCCGGGTCAGGCAATCCTTTTTTGCCATCCATATCATACCTGTTCTTATTGGTATCAGGCTGGTATTCATATACGATACCAAAGTCTCCGCCTATTCCATGCCCATCTTTAAGGGAGAAGAAATCACCAGGAAGATCGCTGGCGGAATAACCACTGGTAAAAGCATTTTTCGCACTGAGAATGTTGCTGGAATATTCAATGTCTGTATTAGATGCATACAAAGAATCCTTAGCGCTGTTATAGCCTACATTCAGATTATTTCCTTTAACGGTGATAAACCCATACCCTCCCAGGTAACGGGCAGTGATACCTACTTTTATCTGGTGCTTCTCTTTTTCTAATAGCACATAGCCATAACTGATGCCTATCTCATTCCAGTACTGTGCAGTCCAGTTAAAGTTTTTAGAAGTAAGGTTGATGTTGTTGTTTTCAGTAGGAGGGTTTGTGATAAGATGATACAACGACTGGTCAAAGTTGTTGAACTGGTTAATGATCCGCATACGGGTCGTAAACGCTATGCTGCTTCTGTGGTTGATATTTATCATGAAACCCGGCCCGCGCACTTCGGCATAAGGAGCTAAAAGACTGAATGTATTATTGCCGGAATAGTTCAATATACTGCCACTGGTGCCATTGCTCAGGCGGCTGATAAAATTGCCTATGCCACCGCTTGTATTAATAGTGCCAAGATTATTGTTTACACCTGCGTTAATAGAAAATATATCTATGGTCACCTTGTCCCGGTTGTCAGCAATATTTGCCGGATTCAGGTACAAGCTATTCATACCGCTCCAGTTACTGGTGGCCACACCAAAGTATAGCTGCGCATGAGCAGATCCCGACAAAAACAAAACGATACCCGCTAGGTAAAAAAATTTCTTCATTAATATTGATTTTATGCGGGGTACAATTAAAATATAGGGCTCTAAAATAATAAGATAATCGGGAAAAAGGCTAATATTATCTATTTTTTTATTCGTTCGTATCCTCCTTGGGTGCTTTTTTGAAAAGTGGAATGTAACCGCCGAAGTAAAAGTTAAAGCCATATTGGTTATTGCTGAAAAGCGCCAGCATGTCATCACTGCCAATAAAAAACCCACCCAGGCGCAAGCCAAAGCCCATTTTCATATCATTAGCAAGCATGCTATATGTAATTGGGAAGCCAATGGTGAATACTTTACAATCATACCTTGGCGTGATAGTTACCTGGTTATAATAGGAATTTCCCAGGTTCAGCGTGCTTGCAAGATTATTAACATATGTCGCATTAATATAAAATCTTCTATATATCTCGTAGTCCGCACTTATCAGCATGGCTGTAGGCAGGTATATCTTTGCTGCCTGTGAGGAGGAATCTCCGTTAAAACCCTGGCTTACGACATAATTTTTGAAATCAGATGCATTTTTTACATTGTTTGCCAACCCGCTGCCGGTAATATACCCATTGCCGGTAACATTGACAGTGGAGTTATATTGCTGCTTATAGGTAATAGACCCAATATCGGTTACAGAAGCGGAGATCTTTAGTTTATAGTTCTTCGTTTTTGTATTCTCCCCGGAGTAAATATCCCCGCCTGATGGCAGTAACCCTAATACAATTCCGGCATCTCCGCCTATGCCGCTACCTTGCTTTGATCCAAAAAAGTTACCCAGCAGATCAGAAGAACTTACTCCATTAAAGATAGCGCTCCTTGTACTGATAATATTACTTGAATACTCCAGGTCAGAATGAGAAGCATAAAACGAATCAGAGCCGGCAGTAAACCCTACATCCAGGTTATTTCCCTTGAGGCTCAGATAGCCTATACCGCCCAGGTAACGTAAGGTAACTCCGGCCTTCAATTGGCTGCTGCCATTGTCCAGCAATACTATTCCGTAGGTGATACCTAATTCACTCCACAGATGTGCTGTCCAGTTAAAGTTTTGAGCCGCAACCGAATAATTAGTGTTAGGGACAAACGAAGGTTTAGAGATCGTATTAAATAATTCCTGGTCAAAGTTATTAAGCTGGTTTATTACCCTGATACGCGTAGTGATGGCTATACTCTGCTTGCTGTTTATTTTCAGCAGTAAACTCGGCCCTCTTATTTCACCTGAAGGGACAATCATACTGAAAGTACTGTGCCCCGCATTATGAAACAGGCTGTTGCCACCGGAATCACTGCTATTCAATGCATTTCCGATGTTCCCAATGCTTGTGAATGTACCAAGGTTATTATCTATCCCTAGGTTAAATGAGAAAAGGCCAACGACAAGCTTTTCTTTACTGCCTGCTATATTGGCGGGGTTCAGATACAAACTGTTTATAGAGCTATAATCACTTGTGGCTATCCCGAAATAGCGTTGCGCATAGCTGGGAGAAGAAAACAGTACTATAAGGTTTATACATAAATATAGAAAGCTCTTGGACCGTTTCATAAATATGTAATTTCCACAAAGATAACATTCTCGGCAATTATTTATGTATAGTCAGCAGTCTTTTATATAGCTGCACCACATTCTCCAATCCATAGTAAAGAGCATCTGCTATTAAGGCGTGCCCAATAGATACCTCGAGCAGGTCAGGTATGGATTTATAGAAGAAATGCAGGTTCTCCCGGTCCAGGTCATGCCCCGCATTCAGTCCCAGTGCATTTTCTTTCGCTACTGCTGCGGCTTTTACATAGTCGGCTATTGCCGCATTACGGTCCTTATGAAAATTCTTTGCATAGTCTTCCGTATAAAGCTCTACTCTGTCCGTACCCGTATCAGCCGCAGCTGCTATTATGCGTTCTATAGGATCAGCAAATATGGATACCCGTATCCCCGCATCTTTGAATATACCTGTTATTTTTTGCAGGTACGCCTTTTCTTTGACCGTATCCCAGCCATGGTTAGAGGTAAGCTGCCCCGGATCGTCCGGTACCAGGGTCACCTGTGTTGGTTTTACCTCCAGTACCAGGGCCACAAATTTATCTTCCAGCGGGTTGCCCTCTATATTGAATTCAGTGGTTCCATCGGCTATCATTGCAATTTTGCAGATCTCCCGCACATCGCTATAGCGGATATGTCGCTCATCAGGCCGTGGATGCACCGTGATACCGTCCGCCCCAAACCTGATACAATCTATGGCTGCTTTCACAACATCTGGGTTATTGCCGCCCCTGCTGTTGCGCAGGGTGGCTATCTTATTTATATTAACGGAAAGCTTTGCCATACATTTGTTTCGTCAAAATTACTCCATTCTCTTAATTTGCACCAATGCGGGATATGAAAAAAAGCTACTTTCTGTATCTGCCTCTCTTCGGGCTGCTTTGTTTCATTCTTTCTTCCTGCAACACTGCGACAAGTAATTCATCGAAAAAAGTATTTCACCTCAATCTTTCTGCAGGCTATCTGGAATCTATGGATCCCGCTTTTGCAAAAGACCTGTATATGATGTGGGTAGACCATATGATCTATAATACCCTTGTAGAAGCGGATGAAAATATGCATATAGTACCATCGCTTGCCAAAAGATGGGAGGTCAGTGATGATGGACTTACCTATACTTTTCACCTGCGCAATGATGTATATTTCCAGGATAATGCCCTGTTTGAAAATGGCAAAGGAAAAAAAATGACCGCGTATGATGTAGTCTATAGCTTCAAAAGGATCATAGACCCAAACACCGCATCACCGGGCGCATGGATATTTAATGGGCATGTAAATGAGACCCATCCCTTTGTTGCAATTGATGATACTACGGTGCAGATCTGTCTGCGTACACCGTTCCGCCCGCTGCCGGAATTGCTAAGCATGGCCTATTGCAATATAGTTCCGCATGAAGTTGCAGAACATTGGGGAAAAGACTTCCGGAGCCATCCGTGTGGCACAGGGCCCTTTATGCTCAGCTACTGGGATGAAAGCAATGCGCTGAACCTTATAAAAAATTCGCACTACTGGGAGCAGGATAGCAGCGGAGCCCAGCTTCCATATCTTGATGCCGTCCAGGTCTCCTTCATAGACAGCAAGGCTACCGAATTCCAGCTTTTTTTGCAGGGCAAAATAGACTTTGTGAATAACATTGATGGTTCCTTCAAAGACCTGCTGCTCGCAAAAGATGGCTCATTAAGAAAAGAATTTCGCAACCGCTTCCGGATGGAGAAAAGCACTTATCTGAATACGGAGTACATGGGTTTTCTTACAGATACAAGTAGTGCTGTTATGAAGGGAGAGCCGACCGGCAATGTACTCATCCGCAGAGCTATCAACTATGCTGTGAACAGGCAAAAGATCGTCACGTATTTCAAAAACGGGATGGGCACACCCGCTACGCGCGGCTTTATACCGGCTGGCATGCCCAGCTATGATAGCAGCGCTAAGTATGGATATAATTATGATCCGCAAAGATCGCTGCAGCTACTGGCCGAAGCAGGGTATCCTAAAGGCCATGGATTAAAGCCAATAAAAATACTGGTACAGGACAATTATGTGGATATAGTGAATTTCGTATGCGGCGAGCTGCAGGAGGTAGGTATACCCTCGACAATAGAAGTAATGCAGCCAAACATATTACGGCAGCAGATGAGCCGCTCAGAGGCTGTTTTTTTTCGCGCGCAGTGGGTAGCGGATTATCCGGATGCCGAGACCTACCTTGTTTTTTTCAATGGTCATTTCCCTGCGCCACCCAACTATACCCGGTTCAGGAATGATACATTTGATCATTGGTATGATGAAAGCCTCAACCTTCCTGATACAGCACGGTGGCAATTATATCGCAAGATGGATAGCCTTGCCATGAGCTACGCACCTGTCGTACCGCTATTCTATGATGAAATGCTGCACTTTACACAAAATGATATTGCCGGTTTCTCCAGCAACCCTATGAATATCATTGATATTAAAAGAGTGAAGAAAAAGTAATACAAAGAGTCATTTTATACAGCTGTACTCCTCCAGTTAAAGTGCTCATGATCGAGCGCAAAAGAATCCGGGCTGGTCAGCTCCATTATATGTTGAAAGTGGGCCGGGTAGGGCGCTGTTAGCAGGCTGCCATATGGTATATAGGGGTATGAGTTCATATAGGTATCTATGAGGTTTGGAGATATTCTGCGGTGTATATGTCCACGATGCAGCCCTTCAGGATGTTTGATACCGGCTGCGCCTATAAGCTGCACGGCGCTCCCTACGGTCTCATTATGAAAATTAGCTACCCTTATCTTCTTATCCTTTATTACCAGCCCGCGCATAAGGTCATGGTCTTGCGTGGCCACACCCGTTGGACAAGTATTAGTATTACACTCCAGCGCCTGTATGCACCCAAGTGCCATCATCATACCCCTGGCACTATTACACATATCTGCTCCCAGTGCAAAATTTTTGATAAGGTCAAACCCTGTAGCAACTTTGCCGGAAGCAATAACTTTAATATCCTTTTTAAGCCCGAAACCTATGAGTATATCGCACACAAAAGCCAATGCATCACGCAGGGGCATACCCACCGAATCAGAAAACTCCAATGGTGCAGCACCCGTGCCACCTTCTCCACCATCTACCGTGATGAAGTCAGCATAAATACCTGTCTTCACCATCGCCTTACAGATGGCCACAAATTCGCTCTTGTGACCGATACACAATTTAAACCCTACCGGCTTACCACCGGAAAGTTCTCTCAGTTTTTTGATAAACGCCACCATTTCCATTGGTGTGGAAAATGCGCTGTGTCCCGGAGGCGATACAACGTCCTCTCCCATCGCCACAAGGCGTATACGGGCTATCTCCGGTGTCACTTTTGCGGCAGGTAGTATACCTCCATGGCCCGGCTTGGCCCCCTGTGATAGTTTTATTTCTATCATTTTCACCTGTGGCAATACGGCACGTTCGGCATAGGCATCATAATTAAAAGTACCATCATGATTACGGCAGCTAAAATACCCCGTGCCTATCTGCCAGATAATATCCCCTCCAGGTCTTAGATGATATTCGCTGAGGCCACCCTCTCCTGTATTGTGTGCAAATTTACCTATCCTTGCACCCTCATTTAGAGCAAGTATCGCGTTCTCGCTCAGCGCGCCAAAGCTCATTGCTGATATATTAAATACGCTTGCCGAATAGGGCTGCTTACAGTCAGGCCCGCCCACTGCCACGCGCGGGTCCTGGTCCAGCAGACGGTGGTCTATAGCATTTATACTATGGCTAAGCCATTCATAACCCGGTGCATATACGTTTAACTGTGTTCCGAACGGGGTAGTATCATCTATCTTTTTTGCACGGCGGTATATAAGGCTCCTGTCTATCCGGTTAAAGGGTGCACCATCAGTATCACTTTCTACAAAGTACTGGTAAAGCTCAGGACGTATTTTTTCCAGGATAAAACGCATATTCCCTATCACCGGGTAGTTCCTGAGTATGCTGTGGTGGGTCTGGTACAGATCATAAGTACCAATGACCACGATAGGCAGCACGGGTACAAAAAACCACAGAACAGGTTGCCAGAACCAGCTTATAGCCAAAATGGCAATTACCAACACTGCGGAACAGAGCAGGAATTTATTTTTCATAAAGAGTGTTTATGAGTTAAAGATACAGGAACATGGAATGCAATTGATGCTAATATTACATGATTTTTTAGTGCGCACGTCTTTTCAGAACTCCGCCGGCGGCTTCTTTGATAGTATTGGTAAATATGAATGCTTTCGGGTCAAGGTCATAAACAAGGTTCTTCAGCCTCCTTACTTCAAGGCGGGTAACGATTGTAAAGACTATATCGCAGGGATGGCTTTTTTCAAAACTTTCATGCAGAAAACCCCTTTCCCCCTTATAGACCGTGATCCCTCTTTTTAACTTCACTACCAATTGCCTTTTTATCTCTTCACTATGTGCTGAAATGATAGTAACCCCCGTATACTCTTCAATACCTTCTATGATATAATCAATGGTACGTGATGCGGTATAATAGGTAAGCATCGAATACAATGCGGTCTGCAAACCAAAATGTAATGCTGCGATAAGGAAAATAATAACATTGAGGCCCAGTATTATTTCGCTGATACTAAAACTGCTGCGCTTTAAGGTATAAAGTGCCAGCACCTCAATACCATCAAGTGCGCAGCCACCCCTCATACACATACCAATGCCTATACCCAGGAAAAAGCCGCCAAAAATAGATACCAGCAGGTGGTCTGATGTGATCACGGGATATGGTATGAACCCAAGGGCTAATGCCAGGCCCACAACACATAAAAAAGTTTTTATGGCAAACTTCATGCTCACCTGGAATATCCCCATTATAATAAAAGGTATATTGGCCAATACGATCGTATAGGCAAGGTTTAGATGAAAAAGTTCGTGCAGCAACAGGGATACACCCGTCACACCGCCATCTAAAAAATCATTTGGAACAAGAAATCCCTTTAGTGCAAAACCGGTGACCAGGATACCCACTATGGTAAATATTGTATCCTGTATCGTATGTGATACATGAGCGGATGCCTTCATATTGCCTTGTCTATTTTAGACTTGATAACAGCGAGGTTTTCCTGCTTTTTTTTGTCCCGCTCACGCTTTGATGTTTCTGTAAAATAATGGTGTGATTCAAAGAAACCCACTTGCAGTTTATTCCAGTCGTCTTCATTTTTTATCCTTCCCAGGAAAAGAAATTCTTTAAATAATTTATCGCTTATCGTAAAAAAATCATCCCTTCCCAGGTAATCAAGATCTGCATCACATATCAACTCTTCCATGTGATTGAGGGGATTTTGTGGTATTTTAGTTGCCATTATCATACCACAGATCCGCTCTATTTTTTCACTTGAATAACCGAATTTTGGCAGGATATCACGGGCAATGTTGCAGGAAATAAGCTCATGGTCTTCCGGTTTTATTAAAAAACCCGAATCATGAAATAATGCTGCAGTAAGCAACAATATCAGGTCATCGCCTTTCACTCCTTCTGTAGCGGCAATTCGTTCACAAGCACTATATACATCTTGCGTATGCGACAGGTCATGATAGGATAAATGCCCCGGCAGATCTTTCTTAAGCTTTTCTAAAATAATATCGTTCACTGCTGAAAACTGCATCGCTTAAATAAAATTTAAATGAATACTCAATATTACTACTTTTATACTTGATTGTATCAAAACGTTATTTTTTATCATATATGTAGTGACTCTCTAAGAAACTAATTCATCTGCATGAGCAGATTGATGAATAGCGCTATCTACATAGTACATCTTCAGCATCCCTTTATTCTTCGCCTCTACCTCACCCCGGTACGCACACGTAAACTTATCCTTCACCAGTTCATAAGTGGTTTGCGAAATATTGATCCTGCCGGGCATACTGTTTTGTTCCATACGGGCTGCTGTGTTCACTGTATCACCCCATATGTCATACGCAAATTTCTTTACGCCCACTATGCCTGCTACTACGCTGCCGCTATGTATGCCTATCCGTATCTCAAAGGTCCTGCTGCCCATCTTTGCCAGCCTGTCGGTCATGAATGCATTTATTTCCAGTGCTGCGCTTACTATATTTTCAGCATGTTTGGGGTCTGCCGCTGGTAGCCCGCCTACCGCCAGGTAGGCATCCCCTATCGTCTTTATCTTCTCTATATTGTTTTTGCCGGTGATCTCATCAAATTTTTTGAAGCAGGTATGCAATTCATCTATCAGTTCTTGCGGGCTCATCCGCTCACCCGCACTCGTGAAGTTTACAAAATCTGTGAATAGCACAGTTACATTATCAAAATATTTCGCGGTAGTCGTGCCTTTTTCTTTCAGCTCCTCTGCTATCTCCGCTGGCAGTATGTTCAATAGTAAGTTATCACTCCGTTTCTTTTCTATTGCAAGCAATTTATTATTCCATAGAATAAGGGAAATGAAGCCCAATAATAACAGCACACCCACAATACCGAAGTAAATATAGTGACGCTGGTGGCGTAGCTTCATTGCGCTTATTTTTTCTTTCTCCATGTTTTTTAAGCTATCCGTCATGAGCATGCGCTTGGTTTCTTCCTGCATTACTATCCTTACTGTATTCTGGTTGTTTTCTTTTAAAAAGACAGAATCCATTACCACCCTCGAGCTATCTGATGCTACCAGCGCTTTTTTATAATCCCCGCTTAGCTGGTATGCCTCCGCAAGCTGTTCATAACCCTGCTGCATGATATCCAATACATGTATTTCTTTACAGATCGCAATGCTGCTTTGCAGATATACAATTGCTTTACGCAGGCGTGCCGCCTTGCTTTTGGGTATTATATTGTCCTGGTTATATTCCTTTTTCAGCACGCTTGCTGATGTATCTGTGGTAATGGAAACAAGGCAAGCCGCTATACTGAGCAGGTTTTCCGCCTGCACAAATTTATTCCCCGTTTCTTCCGCCATCTGTAAGGCCTGCTCTTCATAGGCTATCGCCGGTGCAAAATCTTTCTGTGCGCTGTATATAAGGCCAATATTGCCAAGGCATATCGCAATACTGCTTTTGTCCCCTGCTGCTTCTTTTATTTTTAAAGCCTTAAGATCATATGCCAATGCTTCAGCGTATTTTTTTTGCGCCTTATATATATTGGCAATATTGCCGGTAATGATGCCCGCCACACGCTTATCACCTATTTCTTCAGCCATTTTTAAGTCTTTAAAGTCATAGTCCAGCGCTTTGTCATAGTCACTTTGGGATTGATAGACCAACCCTATATTACTTGTTATTAACGCAGCCCCGTGTTTATCAGCTGTCGCTTCATATATTTTTAAGGCTTTTTCATAATATTCAAGCGCTTTCAGATAATCCGATTCCCGGTAATAGTTCACACCTATCCTGTTATTTGCATTTGCTATCCCCTTTTCCCATTTCAGTTGTGTCGCCAGTTTCAGCGCCTGTTCTCCATATTTTATACCCTCATCAGGATTACTGTTGTAGTAACTGTAAGACACAGACACAAGCAGGTTCACCTTATTGGTATCCTCTTTCATTTTGGGGAGCTCCTGCAGCAGTGAGTCTATAAGGCCCTGGCCTTGTTTTTGAGCATAGAGAAACCCGCCAATGGAGGCTTCAATCAATGAGATGAAAATTAGCAGGAATATAAAACGCCATCTCATTACATCTAATTTTTATATAAATATAGATGTGTTTATTTGTATTTTAATAATTCCTTTAAGTTATTTTTTTGATAAAAGATATTCTTTCATACAGCTTGACCCAATTAATAACAGCAAATAAAACCACCCGCTGTTCCCGATTAAGCGTAGCGCATCCGGAACCGCCAATAAGCTGCCGCTGTGAATAGACTTCATTGCAACTGCCAAAAAAGCACTGCAGCTATAAGTACGGCCAAAAAACACATTTAAATAACCATTATTTTCACCTAAAACCCGCGCCCAGCGCACATAAAAAATATTGTTGGGCCCAACTCCCCACACATCAAAATACCCTATTTACCTTTGTATCTAAACAAAAAAACAAGCTAAACGGAAAACAAAGAGTTATACCTGGAAACTAACGACTGGAAAATAAAAGGTTTTGAATTTTCCCGATTGCTATCGGGGTTAATTTTGAATTTTCATTATACATAATACTTTTTCACATGAATATAAAAAACACCCTAAAACTCGACCGTCAGCCCAGAAAACACCGCATTATTGACCCTACGCACAATCAATGTAAATATCATAAATACATAAGTTATCAAAGTATCGGTAGTATCATGGGCAGCTACTTTGGCCTGAATGCACCGGTATACAGTAAAATAAAAATCAGTTATACATTATCAAAAATATCATACACAAAAATGTTACCCCCTTTCATTGGACAATACGCGGCATCCTAAGGCACATAGACAAAACAGCAAAATAAAAATAATATATAATTGAAGCTCTTTGATTTATTGGAATCTATCTACGCAACAGCTCCGCTCCCTTGGAGTTCACGGAAAGGGTGCCCCTCCGGGCACGAGCGTAGCTCGCGGGAGAGGTACCCCGCACATCAAAATACCCTATTCTACCTTTGTATATGAGTTTAAAAACAACTAAGTGGAAAACAAAAGATTTTTCCCGATTGCCCGGTATTGATTTTTGAATTTTAAATTTTGAATTTTGAATTTTTATTACGTATAACAAAAATCTGCATGAAAAAGAAATACCCTAAAGATTTTCGTTTTGATCTGTGAAAACTGCGCATTTTTTGCCCAAAATAGCATTCAATAAAAATATTCAAATGTATAACTCCTGTTACCTACTGTAACAAATTTATAAAAAAATAAATGTCATCCATTTATGATTATTTTATTTACTCCCTACTATTTACTATCTACTAAATACTATCTACTATAGAAGACCATTCTTTCACAAAAAATTACATCGCTCCATTGTTTTGCTAGCGTATTAATCAGTAAACTTGTATAAAGAAATAAAAAATTATGATCGACCCTGTTTCAGAACCGATTAGCATAGAGGCAGTACAGGCTATCCCGTTGCTCGTAAGCAATATGGAAAAAGTGATTCGTGGCAAACGCAAACAAATAGAATACGTGATCACATGCCTCCTTGCCGGCGGCCATATACTTATGGAAGATAATCCCGGTACCGGCAAGACCGTACTGGCACGCACACTGGCGCAGTGCATCAGTGGCGCGCGCGAAGGAGAGCATGTTGTTTTCAAACGCATACAGTTCACGCCTGATCTCCTCCCTATGGATCTCATAGGCACGCATATTTTCGATGACAACAATAAAGAGTTTGTATTCAAAAAAGGCCCGCTCTTCTGCAATATTCTATTGGCCGATGAGATCAACCGCGCCTCTCCAAAAGTACAAAGCGCCCTGCTCGAAGCAATGGCAGAGCAGCAGATAACAGTCGGTGATACCACCCTCAAATTAGAACAGCTCTTCTTCTCCATAGCTACACAAAACCCTATCGAGATGGAAGGCACCTATCCGCTGCCCGCCGCTCAGCTCGATCGTTTTTACATGAAGATATTCTTCGGCTATGTAGATGAAGAAACCGAAATGAACATTTACCGGGAGTATGTAAGCATAGCCCGCAATCTCGTAGAGCTGCAGCAGGTACTCAGCATGCAGGACATATTGTCCCTGCAGGCGCAGGCCGGCGAGGTGTTCCTCCACGATGAGATCGTGCGTGCTGTCAGCAACATTGTCCGCCATACACGTGAGCACCAGGATATTTCATTGGGCGCATCCACCCGTAGCGGCATAGCCTTCCTTAAGTGCCTCCGGGCTTACGCACTTGTCCAGGGCCGTACCTACGTTATAGAAGATGATGTAAAGGATATTGCCCGTGTAGTATTGGAACACAGGCTCATATACCGCAACAAAGAAGGAAAGCAAAAAGCTCTGGAAGGCATCATCATCAAAGAAGCGGACCGCCTGGCAAAACTAAAACTATATGCATGATCAAAGCCATGATTTTACACTGGGAATTCTTTTTGGTTTTCACTTTTGCCTTTTAACTCAATTAACGAAACGCTATCCATAATCTAAACCATCGTTTGATACCACGAACTCTTTTAACTTTTGAATTTTAACTTTCTAACTTTGAATTTGCAACGAGCATTAGTAATTACCTGCACACTGGCATTGCTGCTATGTGCAGGTGGCTCTTTTTCTCAAAACAGCTCATCGCATAATGCCCGCTCTGGCACGCCTCCCCCGGCACCACAGCTCCCGCCGGAACTGATGCCACCACATCCTCCCGCAAAAATGGAGCAGCGCTATTTTGATATTGATGCAAAACGCGCCAGTGGTATAACCGCCGAAGACATGCTTCCCCGCTCACGCGAGTTCAAACGGATAGACAGCACCTACTACGTTGGCTGGATGATAGAAGGCGAGTACAAATACGAACATGCCGAAGACTACCTTGGTTTTAAAAATGCTATTGTTCCCCTGGAACGAGCTATGAACCTGCTGGAGCACGACTATTCAAAAGCACTCTCCACCCGCACAGACCAGATACTTACTCTATACCCCATTAGGCTCATCCAGCCAGACTATACCATGATCGCCTACTTCCTCATGCAGTGCTATAGCAATACTGACCAACCAGACAAAGTATATACCTTGCTGCGCCGCGTCCTTAAATGGAAACTCCAGGCCGACTACTACCTCGATGCATACAACCTGCTGGGATGGACTGTGCATCGCAACCGTTTTTATACCAGCGCAAAATATCCATTTCTAAAAAATTCCATTGACGCTAACGAAAAGCTCGCTAACCGCTATCTCGATAGCAGCCTCATGATGATAGAGCGTAACAAGTCCCTCAATGAGCCATTGGGCCAGTACATGCCCTACATGCGCACTATAGAGCAATCTGAAAAAATGAGCGTCTACCATTACAAGAATATCCTCTATAGCTATTCACTTAATATAGATTCCGCTAACTATTATTTCGACCTCATGCGACAGGCAGGCAGACTGCCACACAACAACTATGCTAATTTCCTCGGCGTATGCGGTAACTTTCGCACCGCTGAGTCAGAATATAAACTGGCATCAGAGCGCGATGCCAGTGACAAGCGCCTGCAGGAATGGGCCTATTACAGCACCATACTGGATATATACAAGGCAAACCCAAAAGCCGGGATAGAGCTCGCAAAAAACATGATCAAGGCTGCCGGTACCACACCCGGCTATGGTTGGTACAATATCGCCCTTGCACGCAGCATGCTCTATGATGGACAAATCAGTGAAGCCGAACGATATGCCGACAGGGCTGCCAATTTTAAAGAACTCCATATAGGCACTACCCTTGGGCAAACACAATATGATTTCAGCATACAGCTCATCAAGCTCATCAACAACGAGCAGCAGTGGCAGATGGACCAGTTTGAGCATAGCAACTGGTGGTACAACCCCGAAGTGCTTTATGATATGGGCCTGAAGCTCGGCCAGAAATACCTCCAGCAATTTCTCATCATCAACCAGTTCTCACAAAACCCCGAGCGGGAACGCGTTATATACAAGCTCTTCTCTACAGAGAGTACCGTATCTTGGGATGAGATATACTACCTGCTGCATGATTTCAGTACAAAATATTTCTTAGGCCGTTTTCAAAAAGAAGCAGAGACCGACCCCCGGAAAAATATCCGTAAATATTTTCAGCTCTTCTCAGCACGCCTGCTGGTGCAGCAGGGCAAGTACAGCGAAGCTAAGCCACTGCTTGATAAACTTTTGGTTGACCCTACCATCGACCAGGATTATGAAAAACTCTTCATAGCACGCGTATACCAGGCCCAGGCCGAATGTGCAAAAGCCGAAAATAATGCCGCAGCACAAAATGATTGGCTGTACCGCCTGTACACCATCTATCCGCAACTGGTTCCTTATACGGGTATGCCCATGAATATGAACCTCACGCTCAGCGGCAATGTGGATAAGGGTGTGGCAGACAAACTAAAGGCCTGCAACATCCATTGGGTCACAAACAGTAGCATCCCTGCCGCCAATGCATACGTGATATTTTCAGGTACCGGCAAAAAGAAGAACATAACATACTATGTGCTGGACAGGTCAGGAAATTATATCGTCCCAAAACAATCCTTCTCCTGGCAAAAACCGGATGAGGCGGGAACCTCCCTTGCCTATCGCCTCTTTAACATAGGCAATGCCGATACAGACGACGATACTAAAGACAAAAAATAAGATCTCTCTATTCCACCTTAAGAAAATCATTGATAGCCGCTACATATTCCGAGCCGGGAAATTTTTTCGGGTCTGTCAGCACCCCGAAGCCTGCCATATGCCCGCCTTTATAGCTGATCATCTTTAGCGAAGGTTTCTTTTCCTGTAGCTTCTTTATAGAGGCCTGTGTAGTTACCTCATCCTCATCCCCCGAAAAAACAAGCATGGGCACATTGATACCTGCAAGTACTGCTTCATATTTATTGGCATCCGCAGGGAGGTCTATTTCTTTCTTTTGTGGTGCATAGTATTTCTTTATGCCCGCAGGATCAGTAACATATGAATCGCCTATGATAAAATCCGGTTTGATGGTTTTTGCCGCAAGGGTAGTAATGATGGTCCCCATCGAAAAGCACCAGATGCCGGTTTTATTACCGGTATACTTCCCTTTGGCAAATTTCACTACAGCTTCCAGGTCTTTCGCGAACTCATTATAATAAAGCATCTTCGGGTCTATCGCAAAATCATCACTTTCCCCAAATCCACGGTAATCAAATAATACTACGGTATAACCCATTTGTGAAAGCACCGCGCCATAGTTCAACCACCACGACATATTCCCTGCATCGGCATACGCCAGTACAAGGGTTATGCTATTGTTGGCATCTTTCGCGGGAAGAAATGTCCACGACTTTAGCTTTACATTATCTGATGCGGTGATGGTATTTTTCTCATATGGCAGTTGCATGGTATCAGGTACCGCCAGGTACACTTTCGATGGTTTCAGGGCAAATGCAGAGAAATGCAGGCATGGCACAAAAAGTACGGATACCAGAATGCTCAATAAGATCTTACGCATAAAATATTTTTTATGAATGTATAAAAACCTAGCAGGTAGAATGCATTTTGATAGTTAATAAAGGTTAATGTGCTTTTAAATAGGATCGAGAACCTATTGTTATAGACTAAATTTATATAGAAATAATCCCTTTAAAAGCGCTTTATATTACCTTTGTCCTAACTTTTATATATGCCTTAAAGGGCTTAAATTCTGTAGAAAATAATGGAGATCAAACAATTATATACCGGCTGTCTCAGCGAGGCAGCGTATTTTATCAGCAGTGATGGCGAAGCAGCGGTGATAGATCCGTTGCGTGATGTGGATGCCTATCTTAAAATGGCTGAGGAAAATGGCGTAAAGATCAAATATATTTTTGAGACCCACTTCCATGCTGATTTCGTAAGTGGTCACCTCGAGCTCTCCGGCAAGACGGGTGCCCCCATTATATACGGACCTGATACCGAAGCATCCTTTAAAGTCCACGTGGCGAAAGATGGGGAAGAATTTATGGTCGGTAAGCTGAAAATAAAAGTGCTGCATACCCCCGGCCATACACTGGAAAGTACCTGCTACCTCCTGCATGATGAGGCAGGGGCTCCTTACTGCTTATTTACCGGCGATACCCTGTTTGTAGGTGATGTAGGCCGTCCGGATCTTTTCAGTGGCAACCTGAGCAAGGAAGATCTTGCAGGCATGATGTACGAGACCCTCCAGCACAAAATAAAACCGCTCAACGATAATATCATTGTTTATCCTGCACATGGTCCGGGCTCATCGTGTGGCAAAGCCCTGGGGCCGGAAACATTCAGCACCATTGGCACGCAAAAGGCCAATAACTATGCCATGCAGGATATGACAAAGGAAGAATTTATTAAGACAGTTACCAGCGGTCTGTCCGCGCCACCTTCTTACTTTCCGGTCAATGCCCGTATCAATAAAGAAGGTTATGACAGCCTTGATTCCGTATTTGATAAAGGGCTACAGCCATTAACGGTGGCACAGTTCAAACAAAAAGTAGCGGACGATGTCTGGATACTCGATACCCGTGCAGCTACCACATTTACACAGGGTTTTGTACCTGATTCCATAAGTATTGGCCTTGATGGCCGCTTCGCTGAGTGGGCGGGCACACTGATCCCTAACAAACAGGCACTGGTATTGATCACAGAGCCGGGTATGGAAAAAGAAAGTATTACCCGCCTTGCCCGTGTTGGTATAGACAATGTACTGGGCTACCTTGATGGTGGCTATGAGGCATGGGTGCTGGCAGGCGAGCGTATCGATCTTATCATTGATATTGAGCCTGATGAGCTGGCTATGGATATCCCTCACGACAACTTGCTCGAAGTGATAGACGTACGCAAACCCTCAGAGTTTGATATTGCCCATGTAAAGGGCGCTATCAATGTACCCCTCGATACATTGGCCGACCCGCTCAATGTTGCTATGATAGACGAGAATAACAATCTCTATGTGCATTGCGCCGGCGGTTACCGCTCGGTAATTGCAGCTTCTCTGCTCAAGCGCCAGGGATATCACAATCTGCGCAATGTATTAGGTGGCTTCTCAAAAATAAAAGCTGAAAAAGGAGTACCTATAGTTACTCCTGATAAAGTAAATATTTAGAACATATCGCAAATAAAATGGTCCCGGGCGTTAAGCCCGGGACCATTTTATTTATAGCCTATGCCTATAAATGTGCCTTACTTATCCAGGCTTCTGGATTTAAGTTCACATTTCCTTTCTTAGTGAATTTCCATATTTGAAAATTAATAGATGGGACATCTTCCTCGTTCTTCCCCACTTTTCCTATCACGTCCTTGGTATTAACGTGTTGCCCCTCTTTCACCGAAACACTTGACAGTCCATTATATACCGTAAAATAGTTACCATGGGATATCATCACTATCTGTTGGCTACCGGCTACTGAGAAAACACGCGTCACCGTACCATCAAATACTGCTCGCACTGTCGCATTATCCGCGGTTTGAATATCTATCCCATTATTATTGATCATCACTTTTGGCTCCAGAGGGTGCGGGTGTTCGCCAAAATGGTCCGTGATATATCCCTTTTCTACCGGCCAGTATAGTTTCCCCTTGTTCCCCTCAAAATTATTTGCCAGCGCTTCTTCTGTAGGAGTCAGAAGTGCTGGCTCTATAACCGGTTTTGTGGTCTTTACTACCGGGTTTGTTTTAGGTAGGGTGGTCGTTGCAACAGTTGTTGCCGGCTTGGTCACTTTTTCTTCATGATGTATTTTAGCATCGGCTGCAGCTTTTCGCTTAGCTTCATCCTCCGCCTTTTTAGCCGCCGCCTCCATTTCCTTTTCTATATAGTACTTAATGGCCTTATTTACATTACCTGCTATTTTTTTATTTTTCTCTACTTCTTTCATCAGCTCACTTTCCCGGCCCTTCAGGTCCTCTATTGCCTGGTTCTTTTGATTGGTTTCGTCAATGAGCTGCTTTTTCTGCTGTTCCTGTGTCAGTGCTAATTCCTCTTTTTGTGCTTTTTCAGCATGCAGGGTGCCTATCTTATGCTGTAGCTGCGCCTGGGTGGTACGTATCTGCTCTACCTGTTGTTTCCTGAATTCCCGGAAGGTTTTCAGGTACTTCATGCGCCGCATTGCATCATTAAAGTCATTGGAAGAAAAAAGGAATGCGAGCATATCATATGAACTTCGTGTCTCGTATGCATACCGGATGGACTGTGCATACCGTGTTTTCAGTACCTGTAGCTTCCTGGTGAGTACATCCACTTCTTTCGAGGAGGAACTGATATCTTTATCTATATTATCCAGTTGGTCATTGATCGTTTCTATAAGGTTTTGCCGCTGTGCCAGTTTGTTCTGCAATGCCTTCAGTTGGCCTAAAGTATGTTTCTTGTCGTTTTTTATCAGGTCAAGCTGTCGTTGCGTTTCATTTATTTCGTCGGTTATCTCCTTTTGCTTGGCGATAAGCTCTTCTTTTGTCATATTATACTGCACCTGCTTTTGCGCAATTACCCCAATAGACAATAAAAGAAGCAGGAAGCAATAAATAAGACGCCGCATGAATATTTTTTAGTGAACAAACAAAAATACTTAATAAAACTGCTCATTTATACTCTTTAAGCACTTTTAAGACCTTTTTACGATCTTTTTCCATAAAAATAGCGGGTAAGGTTTTTTTATTGGCAAACGTTTGTTTTCTTTTGCTGCAAAGAAATATGATATGCTATATTCAATGACGGGTTTCGGACGGGCAACTGCTTTAGCCAATGGGCGACAAGTGGTGGTAGAGATCAAAGCCTTAAATGGCAAACAGTTCGATATTGGTGTCAAGATACCACCTATCATCCGCTCCTACGAATTGGATATCCGCAACCTGCTCAACGATATTTTGCAGCGTGGTACCATTGACCTGACCATAAACATAAAGACGGAAGGCGCCTCCAAGCCCATGGTCGTAAATACAGACCTTGCCCTGTTCTATTACCAGGGTATGAAACAGATAGCCGAACAAACAGGTCTGCCGCAGGAAAATATCATATCCACCCTTATGCGTATGCCTGAGGTAGTGGCTCCCGCACAGGATGTGCTGCCCGAAGATGAATGGCAAAATGTGAAAGCCGTCATAGAAGCGGCTGCTGTTCAGCTTATGGAACACCGGCGCAATGAAGGCACCGCGCTCCTTAAAGATATAAATGACCGTATACACAACATTGAGAAGCTGCTGGAAAAAGTACAACCCCTGGAGACCGAGCGCATGGAGCGTATTCGCACCCGCCTCACGCAGTGGCTCGCAGATATGGCAGGCAAAGAAAATATTGACCCAAACCGTTTTGAACAGGAGATGATCTACTACCTGGAGCGCATGGATATAACAGAGGAAAAAACCCGCCTGAAACAGCATTGCGACTACTTTAATGACACCGTAAATGATAATGATGCGGCAATAGGCAGGAAACTGAATTTCATATTACAGGAAATAGGCCGGGAAATAAACACCATGGGCTCTAAAGCCAATCATGCCGAGATACAACAGATCGTAATAAATATGAAGGATGAACTGGAAAAAGCAAAAGAACAGATCCTCAACATCCTGTAAGTATACCGGATATAATGTAGTTTTGCCGATATAAATTTCATCTTTTACTTTTTGAATTTTTACTTTTTGACTTATACCATGTACCGCAGTATTATTATCCTTTTCTTGTGTTGTTGCATTGCCGGGTGCCTGCCTGCGCCCTATTTCCAGAAAGAAGAACCGGTACCGCAAAATGCATGGTCATATAATTTTAAGCCCGCATTCAGTATCGATATTTCCGATACCAATGCTAACTACATTCCTTATTTTATCATCAGGCATACACAGGCATACCCCTACTGCAACATGTGGTTGTGGCTTTACATAAAGGCACCCGGTGACAGCATAGTTAAAAGGGAACGAATAAATATTCCCCTTGCGGAGACCAATGGCAAATGGCTGGGTCGTGGCATGGGGGAGATATACGAACAGCGGATGCGTATCAGCCTTGATTCGGTGGTCTTTAATAAAATAGGTACTTACCAGGTATCACTGGAACAGAATATGCGTATCGACCCCCTGCCTGAGGTGCTGAATGTAGGGTTCCGGCTGGAAAAAGCAGGGTATCGGCAAAGGTAATTCTTGCTTAAGTAATGCGTACTTTTGCCTGGTCACTAAAGGGCTTGCCACTAAACAATGCGCATCTTTACTTCCGTACATATCCTCTTACTTGCATACATTATTGCGGCAATTATTTTTTGGGAGATGTGCCTTCAGCGGCAAAGCGGTAGTATCTATGAGCAGCAGCTCATCACACTCAAAAGCAGGGTCGACAGTACACGTGATGCCTATACTTATAACCTGGAACAGGGTAAGTTGAACCACGATCTTTCCATGCGCACTACCCAGTACATTGGTGAAGGTGCCACCTTTCTCATCGTTATACTCATTGGGGCCTTTGTAGTCTACACTTCATTTCATCGCCGTATCATGCTCTCACGGCAGCAAAACAATTTTATGCTCTCCGTGACCCATGAGCTTAAATCACCGATTGCAGCAATGAAGCTGAACCTACAGACCCTCGAAAAGCATCAACTGGATGAAGAAAAGAAAAAACAGCTGATAGACCGTTGTATCAAAGAATCTAACCGGCTCAATGACCTATGCAATAATATGCTTTTTGCGTCCCAGATTGAAGGCCGCCAATACAAGCCAACGCGGGAAACGTTTGACCTGTCTGACCTCGTAGAGGATGTAGTAAAGAATTATGCAAGCCGTTACCCACGAAGGTTTGAGGAAGACCTGGAGCCTGCATGTAAGATCAGTGGTGATAAGATCATGCTGGAAATGGCTATCAATAATTTATTAGAAAATGCCGTGAAATATACCCCAGCCGATAAACCGGTAGTAATAACACTCCACCGGAAACAGGAAAATTTAATACTTGAAGTAAAGGACCAGGGAGCAGGGATACCTGATACTGAAAAGAAAAATATCTTTAATAAATTTTACCGGGTAGGTAATGAAGAAAGCCGTACATCAAAGGGTACCGGCCTGGGCTTGTATCTTACCAACAAGGTCGTACACCAGCATAAAGGCCGTATCACAGTAAAAGACAACACGCCTTCAGGCGCTATATTTGAGATATGCTTACCTGCATAGTTTGGCGTATCATAAATATGCATGAAAAGGGGGTGTCTCAAAAGGACATCTTCTTTGTTTTTATTCACATAGGTGTGGATTAGTATAATACTCGAATACAAATTGCTGTTGTTTTGTCATGGCAAAACCTGTATTTAAGACATACAATCAGCAGCAGCCTTTTTTGCTTCCAACATCGTTAGATGATCTTATCGGAGCTAACCATCCCGTCCGTATTGTAAATGATGTGATCAACGGGAGTTATCGGTATTTGAATTCATCGAATTAAAGAATTTTTATTGATCTTGGTGAAAAAAGTAGCGATATTAGTTGTAGTGCTGCTACGCCTTCTGTTTATACCCAAGGCGGCTGGAGCGGATTGCTGCATATAGAGTCCAATAAATCAAAGAGCTTCAGTTATATATTTTATTATTTTTATTGAATACTTTTTTGTGCAAAAAATGCGCAGTT
>Ga0206806_1016_pt1 | contig 49535 bp, 38 predicted proteins | sample Alteio_BWOrgCont_60_FD_152911 | JGI IMG/M metagenome (GOLD analysis project Ga0206806, IMG submission 152911) | Enriched cells from forest soil in Barre Woods Harvard Forest LTER site, Petersham, Massachusetts, United States -... | ecosystem: Environmental > Terrestrial > Soil > Temperate forest >... | reverse complement strand
ATCAGCGGCAATAAAGACGGTGTTGAAACATTGCCCGATGGTGCGTTTCTGCCCCCCTGGGAGATGAATTGCCCTGAGAAAGAGATGCAGCAAAAAATAATGGCGGGTTTTACAAACCGGTATGTTGTGCAGGGTCGCTGCGCCCATCTTACGCAGCCAAAAGAAATTCACATACAGCAGGGCCGCAACCAATGCCAGGCACGCAGCCTGTGCGAACGGGGTTGTCCGTTTGGCGGCTATTTCAGCAGTAATGCCTCTACCCTGCCATGGGCTCAAAAAACGGGTAACCTAACCATCAGGCCCCACTCAGTTGTTCATTCCATTATTTACGATGAGCAAAAAGGCAAAGCCACCGGTGTAAGGGTTATTGATGCCGAGACAAAAAAGTCAACAGATTTTTTTGCCAAAATAATTTTTGTAAATGCGGCTTGTTTAAACTCAAATCTTATCCTGCTCAATTCAACATCAAAGCGTTTTCCAAACGGCCTGGGTAACGATCATGATGTCTTAGGTAAATACATGGCCTTTCACAATTACAGGGGTACTTTGTTTGCGTCGTATAATGGCCCGCAGGATAAATATTATTACGGCAGAAGGCCAACACAGCCGATGATGCCCAACTTTAGAAATGTTTATAAACAGGAGACTGATTTTTTACGGGGATATATGACTTTTTACAGCGTGTTCAGAAGCCGGACCTACCCAACTGAAGGCGAGCAAATTGGCGGTGCTTACAAAGACGCTATGGGTGAGGCGGGTGACTGGTATGTATCTATGATGATGCAGGGCGAAACGGTACCAAAAGCCACTAATCATGTAAGGCTTAGTCCTGATAAAAAAGATGCATGGGGCATACCACAACTGGTAACGTCTATTGAATACGATGATAATGATGTAAGGCTGATGAAGGATTTTTTAACACAGGGGTCTGAAATGCTGGAAAAAGCTGGTTGCAAAAACATAAGCCAGAATGACAGCAAACAGGCACCGGGTTTAGATATTCACGAAATGGGGGGTATACGCATGGGCAAAGACCCCAAAACATCTATGCTAAACGGGTGGAACCAATTGCATGCCTGCAAAAACGTATTTGTTACCGACGGCAGCAGCATGCATAGCACCAGTACGCAAAACCCGTCGTTAACGTATATGGCTTTAACAGCAAGGGCGGCAAATTATGCGGCAGAGCAGTTGAAGAAGGGAAGCCCCCTCTAAATCTCCCCCTTTAGGGGAGACTTACGAAGTGTTTTGCAATAGCACGTTTCGTATTATAGATTTATAGGGCCGCCTTTCAAATGGATTGAATACAGAACGGGACGCAAAAGAGAGCGACGCAACGAAGATGAGTGATGTTGCTGGAGTTGGCCAACAATAACAGAAGCAAAAGAAAATGATCGGGTTTAAAGTACAAAGCGGTGCTATGAACCATGAACTATGAGCTATGAACTTTTAAGATTGATGTTTCGCTATAAAAACCTAAGTTTACAAAACCTTTTTAAATATTAAGAATCATGAACAGAAGAGATGCCTTGTCAAGAGTAGCGCTTATATTGGGCGGTACCATTATTGGAGCAGAAGCCTTCCTGTCGGGCTGTAAAAACACTTCACATCCAAAGTCGCTGGCAGATGCGTTTTCGTTGGACAATATTGCCTTTTTGGATGAAGTGGGTGAAACTATTTTACCAACTACTGCAAGCTCACCTGGCGCCAAAGATGCCAAGATTGGCGAGTTTATGAAAACCATCGTAACCGACTGTTACGAACCAAAAGACCAAAACACTTTTGTTGAAGGCATAGGCAAACTGAATGATGCCAGCAAAGCAAAATTCAGTAAGGATTTTATGGACCTTTCCGCACAGCAAAAGCACGACCTGCTGGTTGATCTTGATAAAGAAGCAAAAGATTACAATAAAAAGAGAAAAGAAGGCGATCCCAATCATTATTTTGCGATGATGAAACAGCTTACTGTTTGGGGTTACTTTACCAGCGAACCAGGTGCAACAAAAGCCCTGCGTTATGTACCTGTACCCGGCAGGTACGAGGGTTGCATACCCTACAAAAAAGGCGATAAGGCCTGGGCATTATAATGCACCAACTGTTTAAAAAGGTTAATCTGTTTTTATAAGCGGGTGTGGGTGAATTGTTATATTTTAGCATTCACTTTAATACCGTACTATATATGAGCACATCTTACAGCAGGCGCAAATTCCTGCAATCAACAGGTTTGGCTGCAGCCGGTGCGTTGCTGGCTAAAAATGCCCTGGCAGAAGAGCATCCCGGTTATAAAATAAAAAACTACGGGCTACAGCTTTGGACCGTTAAAGAAGACATGGCCAAAGATCCCAAAGGCACTTTAAAAGAAATCGCGAAATACGGCTATACAACCATTGAGGGTTTTGAAGGCGCCCAAGGCATGTTTTGGGGCATGACACCTGCCGAATTTGAGGCATATACAAGAAGCCTTGGCATAAAAATGATAGGCAGCCACTGCGGTTATAAATCACTTACAGGAAAAGAAAACAGCCTTGAAGGCAAAGCTGTGCAGGCTGTGTCCATCGGTATGCCGTATTTAATATGCCCCTGGGTTGGCCCGCAAAAATCGGCAGATGATTTTAAACGCATAGCCGAAGAATTTAATAAATGCGGCGAAATTTGCAGGCGTAATGGTGTAGCTTATGGTTACCATAATCACGATTACAGCTTTAAACCTGTTGATGGCCAAATACCGCTGGAGATCTTGCTGGAAAATACTGACCATGACAGTGTGGTGTTTGAAATGGACTTATACTGGGCTATTACTGCCGGTGTTGACCCATATCACTACTTTAATAAATACAACAAACGTTTCAGGCTGGTGCATGTAAAAGACCGTAAAAAAGATGCTACCCCCGGTGACGGTGACGCTTCGTGCGACCTTGGCACCGGATCAATTACCTGGGAACCTTTATTGCACCATGCCAAAACAAAAGGCGTGCGTTATTACATTGTTGAGCAGGAACGTTTTGACGGCAGCACCCCGCTGCAAAGTGCCGAAGTTGATGCAAAATTTTTAAAACCTATCATCCCAAGAATTTAACCAATACACACTATAAAATATATTAGCGGTTGCGGGTGCAGCCGCTTTTTTATTGTATATACCTTTGCAGCCATTATGAAACAGGAAATTGCAGGGTTAAGGCAGGATTACAGGCTTAAATCGCTGAATGAAACAGATGCGGCAAAAAACGCCATTGAACAATTTACGCGCTGGTGGAATGAAGCCGTTAACAGCGAAATAACTGAAGTAAATGCTATGACGCTGGCAACTGCAGCTAAGGATGGACAGCCATCAGCACGCACTGTATTGCTGAAAGATTACGACGAAAATGGCTTCGTTTTTTTTACCAACTACCAAAGCCACAAGGGTCAGGCAATGGCCGATAACCCCAAAGTGGCATTGCTGTTTTTTTGGAAGGAGCTTGAGCGGCAGGTAAGGATTGAAGGCACCATTGAGAAAACAACCACCACAGAAAGCGATGAATACTTTAATACCCGCCCCGATGGCAGTAAGTTAGGTGCCTGGGCAAGCCCCCAAAGCAGCGTTATTAGCGGCCGTGAATTACTGGAACTGAATATTGAAAAGTACTCGGCCCAATTTGACGGAAAAATAACCCGCCCGCCACATTGGGGTGGTTACCGCGTAATGCCGCTCTCTATTGAGTTTTGGCAGGGCCGCAGCAACCGCCTGCACGACAGGCTTTTATACACCCGCGCAACAGGTGGCTGGAAAATTGAAAGGCTGGCGCCGTAAACAACATTTTATCCCGATATTAATAACTAACCCGTTGTGGATAAAACAACCTGCCTTTAACACCTATTGGTGTAATTTTGCGTAACCAAATGTTGAGGCAAGAAAATGAAGCATACGCAAAGCACCTTAGATAAACTGGAAGATATTTTAGGCGAATCCGGTTATATAACCCGCTATGAACGCGGCACTTTTCAAAGCGGCTGGTGCCTGCTTGAGCAACGGAAAATTGTTGTACTGAATAAATTTCTTGATATCGAAGGCAAGATAAATACCCTGCTTGATTTAATACCCCAATTGAATATTGAGTTCGATAGGCTTACCCACGAAAGCCAGAAACTGTACGAGGATGTAATGAAAAAGCATGTGGCTGTTGAGTAGTTTTTAATACATCTCTCATTTCTCTTTTAGCCTTAGATTTGCCCTGTGGCTTACCCGCAACTTACCATAACATTTCTTGGTACAGGTACCAGCACCGGCGTCCCCATGATAGGGTGTGGTTGTTATGTATGCACCTCGCCCGATGAAAAGGACAAACGCCTGCGCAGCAGCATACTGGTGCAGTCCGCAAACACTACCATTGTTGTTGACACCACGCCCGATTTTCGCCAACAAATGCTGCGCATTGATAACAAAACACTTGATGCCGTTTTGTTTACCCACCCGCACAAAGACCATACCGCAGGGCTTGATGATGTTAGGCCATATAACTTCTTTTTTAAAAAGCCTATTGAAGTTTATGCTAACTCCCTCACCGAAGAGGCACTAAAGCGGGAGTTTGCTTATGTGTTCTCCGATTTTCGTTACCCCGGCATACCTGATATTGACCTTATTACTATTGACGACAGCCCCTTTGTTATCGGCGATATACCTGTGCAGCCTATAACGGTTTGGCATCACAAAATGCCGGTGTATGCTTTTAGGTTTGGCGATTTTACTTATATAACCGATGCCAACCGCATTGACGAAAAAGAGAAAGACAAAATAAAGGGCAGTAAGATAATGGTGTTAAATGCCCTGCGGCATGAAGACCATATATCCCACTTTACTTTAAACCAGGCTATTGCCCTTGCACAGGAGTTACAGGTACCTGAAACCTACTTTACTCATATAAGCCACCAGCTTGGTCGGCACCAGGAAGTTGAAGACAGCCTGCCACCAGGTATTCATGTGGCGCATGATGGCCTAAAACTCATGATATAAATCCACCCAAACTTAATAACCCCGCTATGCCAAAAGGCGATTGGAAAGAATATTTTGCATTTACCAAAAGAGAAAGGACAGCGGTATTTATACTGCTTAGTTTAATGGCGGTGTTTATATTCTTTAGTTTCTTTTGGTACCAGCCCATTTTTACAAAGCCGGCTATTGATACAAAAACCCAGCAGCAATTAAACGCTATATCCGCGCCGCACCATAACCTTGTTGACAGCACAGATGAAGATGCTGCCGATAGCTCCAAAGAAAGCTATGCCTTAAAACCTACCTCAACCCAGCACGAGCTTTTTTATTTTGACCCTAACATCCTTGATTCCGCAGGCTGGCGAAAGCTTGGCTTTGGCGAGAAAACCGTTGAGCACATTCTTGAATACCGAAGGTCCAAAGGCAAACTCACCAAACCTGAAGACCTGTATAACATTCCACGCATACGCAAAAAATCTGTTGCGGCAGTTATACCCTATATGCACATGGGTTCTGGCATAACGCAACCAGTACCGCAAAGCAAACCGGCAAATACAACACCCCAAACACCCGTACCTGCTGCCGTTGCCGCCAATTACAAAACCCTTTACATTAACACTGCCACCGCCGAGGATTTTAAAGTATTTCCCGGCGTTACTGATGCAGTTGCCGCGCGAATTATAAAATTCAGGACAAGCATAAACGGCTTTAAAAGCATAGACGATGTTGCTAAAACTTATGGGCTGCCCGCTGCATCATTCAACATCATGCGGCCTTATTTAAAGTTGTAGGTTACATTTTAGCATTGATCTTCTCAACAATCTTTTTTACTTCTTCCTTCAACCCATCCGGTGTAATAATATCCGCCCTGTCGCCAAACATCATGTACCACCGCGCAAATCCTACCAGCGATGAGGAAAGAAAGGTCATCTCCACCCTGTTGCCCAAATCAGTCTCCGATGCATAGCCGTTATAATACTTTTGTTCTCCTAAGTACTTTGTTACGTCCTTATCAACCTGCATTACCACTTTTTGCAACTCCGCCTCTTCACTGGCTACTTTCTCAAGATATGATTTTAAGGAAGGGTGCTCTTTTTCAAATTTTTCATCCGTAATGGTTATATTCAACATACGGTCTGTGCGAAAATTACGGTAATCCCCGCGCAGCTTGCAAAACGCAATAAGGTACCAGTAGCCGCTCATATAAAACACGCCCACTGGCTCAATATACCTGTCAGTGGCCGAAGGCGCGCCCAGTGATGCATACCGTATAAACAGCACATTTTTTGAGGATATACTTTTTAAAATGCTTTGCAGCGGGTTAACGGTTTGCTTTACGTTTTGCTGCCTGCGGCTGCGCACTACCTCGATATGCTCATCAATATTTTCAAGCAGGTCTTTTTCGCTGGAGCGAAGTACCGCCCGCACTTTGTACATCGCAGATTTATATCCTTCTTCCGTTGAAGTATCGGTAAACTTCTCTATCAGCTTTTCAGCAGTTAAAAAAGCAGTGGCTTCTTCACGCGTAAACATTACTGGCGGCAATCTGTACCCTTCCATAATACTGTAACCAACGCCCGCTTCGCCTATAATGGGTATGCCTGCTTCTTCCAGCGTTTTAACATCGCGGTATACCGTGCGCAGGCTTATTTTAAAACGCTCGGCAATATCCTGCGCTTTTACAACCTTCCTCGATTGCAATTGAATTAATATGGCTGTAACGCGGTCAATACGGTTCATCGTGCTGTAGTAATTTAGCCGTTTCAAATATAGCGAATAGTAAGCGCCGGTAACAAAAGCAGCAACGCTGCGGTTGGCGCCATTCAACCGTGTTTGCTGTTGGCTCATTGCAAAATAAAAGCCGTAAAAAACCTTCTAAAAGGTAGCCAAAAGTAGCACAAAAGCATCCATTTTGTAGCCAATCCACGCCACCTAAAAATCATTAACTAATTCATTATCTGCATATTGTGTTTTAAAGCGCCTCATATTAGTTTTTTTAAAATACAACCATCCTGTCCTGTTATATTTGCCTCCGCCAACATGCTATACCCACATTTTTCATTCTTTCAATTTTATGGTTTAAACCCTTTCTTCCTTATGCCTTAAGCCTTCTGTCATACCCTTCTTTCTTCCACTTTAAACCATACACCCTCTCGCTCTACTACTAAATATAAAAAGTGCTGTTTTGTCCGCATGATTTTGAAGAATGTGGATAAATAATTTGTACCCCATCGTGTAAAATAAAAACCTGGATATATGGTTTTACCCACTGCTATATTAAACAACATAACCTGTATAGCTTTATCGGGACAATCACCATCAACCGTACTGCAAACAGGTCTCTCGCCCTTGCGTTAGCCACAATGATTTTATGGGTGATCGGGGTACTGGCTATTGACATAGGGCCTGCTTTCAGCCTTGCATGCTATTAAATTACTGTATCCCTTTTGTTTTTAAGTATTGCAGGGCTCTATCCAAAGCTGGGTCTTTCCTGTTAATAATATCGGTAATCGTTTTATTTACGGTAATATCTATACGCACACCGCATTGTTGGGTTGGCGTTTTATCGGGGTAATAAATGCCATAGCCTGAATGTGTAATGCCCAATTTGCCGCCCATGGGAATGTAAGATACAGCGCCATCAGCACCGGCAGTTGGACTGCCAATGGTAATACTGTTAGGGATAGTCTGCAAAGCCATTATCGAGTATTCGCCCTGGCTTTGGCACCTTTCATCTGCAAGTATGATAACCGTGCCTGTGTAAGGGTGAGGGTTAACGCCGCCCAACTTTGGCGATAGTTGCCATTTGAAATAGCCCGGCTCATCCGGCATTATAAACGTATTGTAATTAATAGCTGCAGAGCCGGAATAACCGGGCTCACCTGGCATAGTAAACGTATTTTTATTCCCTGCCGCCGGGCCGGGCAAAAACATGCCGAATATGTTGTAAAAGGCATCGTTTTGCGTGTAGCTGCGTGCATCAAATATTACTGCCTTTTTGCTGCGTATCAATGATAGTATGGTATCAACATTTTTGTCCCATATCTGCATGGTATATATGTAAGCAATGGAATCGCCGATAGTTTTATACCCTGTTTCATTAGCCGTGTAATTGTTTATATATTGCCAGTTGCGTTGTGATACCAGCATACTGCTAACCTTTGTTGTAAATGTTTTTTGCCCGCGCTTAATGGTTACATGCTGTACCGTGTCGTTTGTGCACAGCAGGGTATATTCTAAATGCCTGTTAAGCGATACCTGGCTGGATGAAGTAGTATAGGGCTTAAAACGTGCTATACGTTTTGCTATTGACTCTCCGTTAATCGCAATTATTATATCGCCTTGTTGCATATTGGCAAGGCGGCATAATGAATCATTGCCGGAGTGGGTAATAACCACGGTATCATGCAAAACAGTTATGTAGGCTGGTAGCATGTATTTCCCCCAAATATCATCGTGCCCTAACAATTGTGCATGCCCATCGTGCAATGCAACGGCTAATTGCAGCAATATTTTATGATAAGCCATTACATCTTGTACACTTCGCACCATAGGTATAAACCTTATTAAAACGCTATTCCAATTTTCTGCTGTAATAAATTTATAAGGGTCAAAATAATTGATGGCATTCCAAAAGCGCGAGAGAAACAGCAGCCTGTAACTTTCTGTTGGCCACACCATATCATCGTATGGCTTTTCGCCGCTGTAGTCTGTGTAGTTATTGTATTTTACAAAGCGGTTGCTGCCATGGTTACGGTGTACATAAATGTATTGTAGTTTTTCCCTATTCCTTTCATTTAAAAGGGGCGATGCCTGTAGCCACTGTAAATCGTGATTTCTTGTGAATATATCGCCCCGCAAACTATCCGTCTGCGGGTTGTCATCAGTGCCAGCCGCAGCTAAAAGTGCATCTAATTGAATACTGAGCTGTGTATTATCTTTTGCGGCCATCGCACCATTTATGTGGGCAATAAAAACCGAATCCCAGTCAATAGTCCCATTGGCTGCATTGGGGTGATGGTATTTAAGAAAGCCCCAAACTTTGCAGTATAATGCAATCCTTTCTGTTGGGGCTTGTGCAAAACCACGGTTGAAAATATTAGCAAATACTGCAATAGCTGCCAGGATAATAAAAAAGCGTTGTGCCTTCATGATATGGCCGTTTATTTATCGCAAAAATGCCCTGAGAAAAAAATGGGGTGAAATTTATTAGCCAAACCGGTTAATTAATGGCTTGAACATAATTAAGCTAAATTCATCGCGCAAAAACATAAGTTTATCGAAAAACACACAAGAATAATTGATGAATATTGCAAATTGGACGATGCCATATTCTTTTTCTACAATTAATTACAAACAAAAGGGCCTGCTGGCCGAAGCTTTATACCTGCTGGTGATAGGTGTGCTAAGTCCTTTGGCAGTGGGGCTGCAAAATTTTTCCTCGTTTTCTTATACCCTCAGCTATGTGTTGCTCAATATCTTCTCGCTGCCTGTGCTGGTGTTGTTTTACCGCGCCTACCTGCCGCAAACCATTGGCAAGCGCAGGTATATCCTGTCCGTGCTGCTTTTTCCCGTATTTATCGCGTTATATGAGTTAAACGATCGCCTGGCTATGCTTGCACTGCTGAACCTGCCTTTTATACCAGCGGGATATAAAGCCGCCATCCAACCCGCTCACCCCGAGCAACTGTTTAGCCTGCATTTTAATGAATATTTCGGCTACACTATTTTGGTACTGCTGGCCGCAACTTCGCTGTATGTAATAAAACTTTTATTTAAAAACCAGTATAATTTAAGCACTGTAGAAAATGAAAAACTAAAGCTCGAGCTTAACCAGCTTAAAACACAATTGCACCCACACTTTTTTTTCAATACCATTAATAACATGTACTCGCTTAGCCTGCAGCAATCACCGCAAACTCCAAAGATGATTAACGGGCTTTCGGACATTATGCGTTACATTTTATATGATGCGCGTAACGAGCAAGTTTGGTTACAGCACGAGATTGAATTTATGAAAAGCTATGTAAGCCTGGAAAATATGCGGCATGAAGGACAGGAAGCCATCAGCTTTATGATACAGGGCGAAACGCAGCATATAAAAATAGCGCCATTGTTGTTTTTGCCGGTTATTGAAAACACGTTTAAACATGCTTTGCGTACCGCTATGACTGGAAAATGGGTGAAATTGGTGTTGGCGGTTTATGATGACGAACTGATTTTCCAGGCCGTTAACCCCAAAATGCCTGAAAGCAACATACAAGATGAAACGCGGGGGGGTATAGGCCTTGTTAACCTGCGCAAGCGCCTGCAACTGTTGTATGCGGGCAGGCATGAGTTGGCTATACACGACGAAGCACATACATTTACCGTAATTTTAACCATTCGCTTTACAAATGATTAACTGTATTGTTGTTGACGATGAGCCTTTGGCCAGGCAGTTGATCGTATCCTATATAAACCAGGTGCCTACCCTGCAATGCCTTGGCAGTTACCCCGGCGCCGGCGAGGCTTTTACCGCGCTGCATACCCACCGCGTTGATGTGATTTTTATTGATGTTGAGATGCCCGGCATTAACGGCATCAATTTTATTCGTTCGCTAAGAGTTGTACCAAAAGTTGTTTTTATAACTGCCTATGCAGAATATGCAGTGGATGCTTTTGAGATTGACGCGATTGATTATTTGGTTAAACCCGTTACTATTGAACGCTTTCTTAAAACTGCCCGGAAACTTATGCCGGCGCAGGATGAAAACAAAACGGCGCCACAAACTGCTGATGCGCCAAGTATATTTTTAAAAGTTGACAAACGTCTTGTAAAGATTGATTTTAATGATATAGTTTACATAGAGGGCTTGGGTGATTACCTTAAAGTACATTGCACGGGCCAAACCTATGTTACCTATATGCCGCTTGGAAAGATAGAAACCTTATTGCCATCCGGCAGGTTTATCCGCATACACAGGTCAACCATCGTTAATGTGCAATGCATCCGCTTTATTGAAGGCAATTTTGCGAGGGTAAACGATATGGATTTTCCTATCGGGCTTACTTACCGGGATAGCTTGCTAAAAAACCTTGGTGGCGGCCAATAGCCGTTGCACTCCAGGTTGCCGTCAAAGATGGCTGCTGCAGTAAATCCCCCCTGGGCCGGTAAATAATATTGCACTCAAAATCATTAAAAAATTACTCTCCGTTCCAACTGTCGCAAGTGTTCCCGCCGTGATGGGGCCACTTGCGCCTTTTAGTGTTTGGGTACTGCGTCCCAATTCCGCCATTGTTTATCTTGTATAGGTTTTAGTATTTATTTAAAAACCGTACAATACCACCTGTAAAGCTATCTTAGGTGATATATTTTGACTATAATTTCACACACCTCTTGCAACATTTTCAAACATTATGTTACCTTGGCAATAGGTAAGGGTATTATTGTCATTAGCTATGCTATTGACGTAGATTTTAAGATATTCATAGGCAGTATCAAACCGAATTGAATTCCTATACATTCCATATCAGCCTTTACGACCTGGCCTTTCTCGGTGCGATATTTATCGGGCTGGCCTTCGCCATGCAGTTATGGTTCACCAAAACTGTTAACCGCAGTGCCAACCGGTTTCTTGCTCTTGCATTGGTCACCATGATTTTATGGATGGCCAGGGTATTGGCTATTGATATAAACCTGGAAGCTTACCTGCCTGATTGGGACCGGCTGCCGATGCAATTTTTAATGGGGTTGGGCCCGTTACTATATTTTTATGTACTTAAAATAACCCGTCCGCGATATAAATTTCGTTGGCAGGACTTACTGCATTTCAGCCCCCTGTTGTTGGAGCCGGCAGCACTGATCCTGGAAACCAGGGAAGGTGCCAGGACCGGTGCCGCTTCCTATGTTACCCAAACTTATCAGCAATTAAACCCGCTATTACAACTACTTATATTTATTTCTATAATAACCTACCTGCGCCTGTCTAATACGCTTATACAAAAATTTTACCGCCGGTTGCAACCAGTTCTTATGGACCGGCCGCTGCTTGAATTTCGGTGGCTGCGCCGCCTGCTGGCAGCCACGGCTGTGTTATGGTGCTTATGGATAGCCTGCGCCGCAGTTGATTATTTTGGTTACCGCAATCAGTCAGGCATACAGCTTTATTATCCCTTTTATATCTTCTTCGCAGTGATCATAATATGGACGGCGGCGGCAGCCTTTTTAAAGCCGCAAGCGGCAATAATGGCTCAAACAGCTACTCCAACAAAGCCGCCGGTACCGGCCGAACTGAGAGCAAAAGGTGCATGGCTTAAGCGGTCCATGGAAGCCAACCTGTATTACCAGGATCCGGAATTGAGCTTAAGCTCACTTGCCAAAAAGCTGGGCATGCAACCGCATGAGTTATCACGGATCATCAATACAGCGATCAAGAAAAACTTTAATGACTTCATTAACGAGTATCGAATACGGGACGTAGTATCGAAAATGCAGGATCCTGCCTATGACAACATGACTATGCTGGGTATTGCATTTGAGGCAGGTTTTAACTCTAAATCCACTTTTAACCGTATTTTCAGGCAAATGATAGGGAAAAGTGCGGCTGAATTTAAAGCCACCCTGCAAAAAGATAGCCCACCTTATCATTTGAGCCTCTATTCTCATTCCGCGGCGGTAATTTCAAGCCATCAAGCCACACCTAAATGGGTTGAATTGAAATTAAACCGCAATTATATGTTCAGAAGTAATTTGAAGATCGCATGGCGCAGTATCCGCAGGAACAAACTGTTTAGTCTTATAAACATTATCGGCTTATCTATTGGCATAAGCGCTACCGTTGTCATCTTCCTGATAGCGCAGTACGACCTTACCTTTGACAAGTTTCATAAGGACACCGATCGCATCTACCGTGTAGTAAGTAATTTCTCTTACCAGGGCAATGCCGGTTATTCGCGTGGTGTTTCGGGCCCTGTGCCACAGGTTGTTAAAACCCGGGTAACAGGGGTGGAATTAACCGTGCCCATATTCAGCATTGCACCTGATGTGTTTATTGGGAATAAAAAGGGCGAACCTACAAAATTCAAGGCGCAGGACAGAACCGCTTTTATAAGCCCCGGCTATTTTAAAATATTCAATTATACGTGGCTCGCCGGCTCACCGTCCACTTCTCTAAATGCGCCTAACACGGTGGTGCTTGCCTCTAACCAGGCTAAGCTTTATTTTCCCACCTTGCCTTACGATAAAATAGTGGGTAAAATAATTACTTACGATACATTGCAGGTAACGGTTACCGGCATTGTGCAAACAATTACGGAAAATACTGACCTTACTTTTAAAGATTTTATCTCTTACAGCACCATAAATGCGCATAAAGACCTTGCAGACATGGCCGGGCTAACCAATTGGGGCGGCACCAATTCATCATCGGTGTTATTTATCAAGTTGCTTCCGGGTACCAAACCGGCCGGCATTGAGAACCAGTTGAACGCCATATTAGCAAAAGAAGATAAGCAGGAGAAAGGAAATTCAAGGTCGTTTAGCGTGGAGCGGTTTGAGGATATACATTTTGATGACAGGTACGGCGTGTTTAACTTTAGCAGCGCCGCCAGCAAAAACACTTTGTATGGCTTATTGGCGATAGCTGCTTTTTTACTTGTACTGGCATCAATAAACTTTATTAACCTAACCACAGCACAGGCCACCCAGCGCGCAAAAGAAATTGGCGTACGCAAAACCATGGGCAGCACGCGCACGCAATTGATAGTTCAGTTTTTAAGCGAAACCTTTTTAATAACCCTGTTCGCGGTTATTCTTTCACTATTGCTCGCGCCGGTTATTTTAAATGTTTTTGCAGATTTTATCCCCGCCGGCATTACCATAACCCTGTTATTTCAGCCTGCGGTTATTTTATTTCTTGTTATATTAACGGTTGTTGTTACTGTGCTGTCGGGCTTTTATCCAGCTGTAATGCTTTCCCGCTTCAAACCGGTGGCAGTGCTTAAAAACCAGGTACAGAACAGCAGCAAAAGCCGTAATGCATGGCTGCGTAAATCGCTTAGCGTATCGCAGTTTGTTATTGCGCAATTTTTTATAATGGCTACCGTGCTGGTAAGCAAGCAGGTTTATTACGCCCTGCATAAAGACCTCGGTTTTAAAAAAGATGCCATTGTTGTTTTCGGTGCACCATGGAACAAAACCAACACCGGGAAAAATTATTTAGTGCTGAATAAACTGTGCGCCATGCCGCAGGTTGAATTGGCAAGCATTGGCGCAGATGCACCGGCATCAGGCGGCACCAGTTCAACCGAGGGTATTTACACTGATGGTAAAAAAGAGCTGAAGACAGCCGTGGAACTCAAGTTTGGCGACAGTAATTATCTTAAGATATACCAAATAAAGCTGCTTGCAGGCAGGAATATTGCGCAGCACGACACCGTGCACGCCCTGCTTATTAATAATACCTACGCTAAACTGATCGGCTTTAAAAATCCTGCCGATGCCATTGGCAAAACATTTAAGCTGGACGGCAAGCAAATGATGATTGCCGGCGTGATGGGCGATTTTGCTGAACGCTCTTTGCACTCGGCTATCAACCCGCTGGCGCTGCAATATGCCAAAGAAACGTATGAAACGCGTGTGTGGCATGTGGCCCTTAAGCCCCAAACCGCCGGGGGCAATGAATGGAAAACAGCCATTACTGCCATGGGCAAAGCATTTAAAGAAGTTTACCCCGATGATGATTTTGATTATAGTTTTTATGATGACGCCATTGCGCGGTTTTATAACAGCGAGCAGCATATTTCAACATTATTAAGCTGGGCCACCGGCCTATCCATACTTATCAGTTGCCTTGGCTTGCTTGGCCTCGCTATTTATACCACAAACCAGCGCACAAAAGAAATTGGCGTGCGCAAAGTATTGGGCGCATCCGTTGTGCAAATAGTAAGGTTGCTATCTACTGAACTGGTTGTGCTTATTCTACTGGCCTTTGTTATTGTAACACCCATCGCCTGGTGGGCCATGCATAATTGGATAGAAGATTATGCCGACCGCACAACCATTAGCTGGTGGATATTTGCTGCCAGTGGTGCAGGCATGTTGCTGGTGGCAGTTCTTACATCCAGCTTTCAAACGGTTAAAGCGGCTATTACCAACCCGGTAAAAAGTTTAAGGAGCGAATAATTTGGAGCAATTATCCTTTGAAAAGTTTCGCAAGCAGGGCGATGAATATATTGCCCCACGGCCTTCTTTCTTAAGACAGCCTGACCCGTCCTAAAAAAACTATACACTTAAAAAGTGTATAATGGAAGAAAAAAAGACTATTCGGGCAGAAGGGAGCCGCAGTCATTTTAGCAAGAATCTTATTTTACAAATTGTCAGGTCAGTAGAGCGCGGTGCTACCCGCCGGGAGGTTATTGAGCGTTATGGGGTAGCTAAAAGCACGGTAAGCGGGTGGATGCAGCAATATGGTTCACCGGCGTGGCAAGCCAGCCAAAAGCCATTGGGGCAAGTTGACAGGCGCAGCATGGTGCGCGCTATTGAAGAAGGGAAGATGACATTAAGCGAGGCAAGGCTGGCCTTTAATCTAAAGTCGGCACAGGCGGTAAAAGGTTATCTGCGGCAGGCAGAAAAAGAAAAAGCCGAACTTAGGCGTTTAAGTATTCTTATGGATAAGAATGAAGCCAGGCAGGAAGCAATATCATCAGAGGATGCAGCAGCCTTAAAGAAGGCGCTGGAAGAGGCTGAACTAAAGATAAAGGCGCTCAATACCCTGATAGATGTGGCAGAAGAACAATTTAAGATCCCTATCAGAAAAAAGCCTGGTGCCAGGCAGTCCTGAGAATGAAAAGTGATTATCCTTATGTAAGTAAGGATGTATTGTGTGGATTGTTTGGCAAAACACGTCATGCCCTCTACGACCATTTATGGCGGCAGGATGGGGCATCAATAAAAGGAGATATTATTCTGCAACTGGTGCATAAGATACGGGAAGGCTTGCCCCGGCTAGGTACCCGCAAGCTGCTGTATTTACTTAATCCTGAACTGGCTTCACACGATATAACTATAGGCCGGGATGCGCTGTTTGACTTACTGGCAGAGCATAAGCTGCTGGTAAGGCAACGCAAAAGAAAGGTGATAACCACCAACTCAAACCATTGGATGCGCAAGTATAGCAACCTTGTAACAAAGGTTGTTATCAGCAGGCCGGAGCAGGTATGGGTGAGTGATATAACTTATATCAGGATGAATAGCCAGTGGGGTTATTTAAGCATGGTAACCGATGCATATTCCCGTAAGATAATGGGCTATGCCTTTAGAAGCGATATGCTGGCAGAGGGTTGTGTAGAAGCCCTTAAAATGGCTTTGCAAAACAGGCAATACGCTGCCTCTGAGTTGATCCATCACTCTGACAGGGGCAGTCAATACTGCTGTAAGGAGTACACCGGCCTGCTCAACGGTAACAACATAGCTATCAGCATGACCGAGAAAGGCGACCCTTACGAAAATGCATTGGCAGAACGGATGAATGGTATTATAAAAAATGAGTTTAACCTGTATAGCAGCACCCTGGGCTTTGATGATACCAGCCGGTTGATTGAAAGAAGCATTGAGGCATACAATACCGTAAGGCCACACAGCAGTTGCGATTACCTTACCCCTTCACAGGCGCATTATAAAAATGACGTATTAAAAAAGCGATGGAAAAAATATGACCGCCGAAAAGCAATGCCTGAAGAAAATGAAACGGCAGGGCCAGGGGGTGGCTCCTAATAAAGCAAGCCCCCTGGCCCGGTAAATAAAAACAAACTCAAAAATTATCAAAAATTAACCATCTTGCACCTTATCACACACCTGCTCTACTCTCAATGGGCAATGTATAGCTGTTGCAGGATTTATTTAAAAACATGTATAGCTATTTTAGGACGATACAGCCGTTTGCCACAAGCGTACGGTTTTTGTACCAAAAGCGTACAGTTCACCTTAACAAAAGCCCTGTAATTATTTGATTATCATATTCATATATTTCTGGCATTTTGTTAGTTGCATTTCAGGTGTCCCTGCTTATTCTAACTAACATTCTGCTTTATGCTTAAAAATTATTTTCGGGTTGCCTTGCGTAACTTACAACGTAATAAAGGCTTTTTTGCTTTAAATTTTATCGGCTTATACATCAGCGTTATCGTTTGTGTGCTTATTGCACTTATTATACTGCACGAAACCAGCTTTGACAAACGGGACGATAACTCGGCAAGTATTTACCGCGTTGTAACCCATTCTTCTTCTGAAACCGGCAAAACCTATAGTGCGGTAACGCAATACCCTTTGGCAACTGCATTGCGTGCAGCTATGCCTGGTGAAAAGCTTATTTCACAAATTCATTTTCAAAAAGAGGATATTATTTCAATTGGCGATAAAAAATTCAAAACCCAATACGTTGTTTTTGCAGATTCTGTTTTCCCTAAATTATTTCCGCTTATTGTCAAGCAGGGCAGCATTGCAAGGGCCTTCACTGAACCCGGGTACGCAGTATTAACCGAAAATACAGCCCAAAAATATTTTGGCAATTCAGATGCAGTAGGCATGCGCATAAAGCTTGATAATTTTTTGGACCTTACAGTAGCTGCTGTTATTGCTAACGGCCCCTCAAACTCGCACCTGCAATATAATATGCTGGTATCATATCGTTCGGCTAGCCCAGAATTAATTGGAGGCTTTCCGCTTGACCAATGGGGGCTCAGCGCCTCATGCTATACATACATCGGGCTAGAAGGTGACAACCGCGAAAAACAAACCGAAACTATTTTAGCAGGCATAGCCGCAAAATATGTTAATAAGGATAAGCAAGGCCATTCATCAACTGAATATAAGCTGCAACCTTTAACAAATATTCATTTTAACGAGCTGTATAAAAGCAATCCATATTACACTATTAATTACACTTACCTGTACCTTTTGGCAGCAATTGGCCTGTTTCTTATACTGGCCGCGTGCATTAATTATACCAACCTGTCAACTGCGCTGGCAATTAAAAAATCTAAAGAAGTTGGGGTACGCAAAACAATGGGCGCTACAAGGTTGCACCTTATAAAGCAATTTTTGTCCGAAACATTTTTGCTTACCGCAATAGTTATTGTTGTAGCTGCTGTATCAGTGCGGTTTTTTATTCCATCGCTGAATGCATTTCTTGAAAAAAATATCCCGGTTGACTGGCTAACAGTTAAAACAGGCATGTTGCTGTTGGCACTGTGGTTGCTCATTTCATTAACATCAGGCGTATATCCCGCTTTTGTTTTATCAGGCTTTAGCCCGATAGCTGCTTTAAAAAGCAAAATATCAGCGCCAAAAGCCTCTGTTGTCAACTTAAGAAGGGGTTTGGTAATATTCCAGTTTCTTACTGCACAAATTTTAATCATCGGCGCTGTTGTGGTGGCAAAACAAATGGCATTTATACAATCAACGCCACTTGGTTTTACTAAAGAGCAGGTACTTGATATCAACCTGCCTGAAAATAAACCCGGGCAAGTAACCGCTTTTCGTGACCAGTTGTTAAAGATACCCGGCCTTAGCAGCGTAAGCCTTTCGCTGGGTGCACCCGTGTCAGACAACCAGGCGAACACCGGTTTTAACCTGCGTGAGAAATTTGCGACCAGCCAGTTAGACGTGGACCTTAAGTCAATTGATAAAGAATATTTAAAAACTTATGGCCTGCAATTGGTAGCCGGGCGCTGGTTTAATGATAATGACGAGTTAAAGATAGCAGCCAGCATACCCGACTCATTAAAACAATATGCAATGATACTTAACGAAACAGCCGTAAAAGCTTTAGGCTTCGCCAATACGCAGGACGCCATCGGCAAGTACGTAACCTATGGTTTTAATAATGTTTCTGCACCAATAATAGGTGTAGTAAAAGATTATCATATTGCATCCCTCCACGATCCTGTTAAAAGCGTAATTATGGTGGAACTGCCATTTTTTTATTATAATGCAGGTATCAGGTTTAACAACGGCTACACTGCTTCGCAATTATCGGCAATAGAAAATGCGTGGACCTCAATTTATCCGAATTTTTTATTTGAAACAAGCTTTCTTGACGACCATGTAGCCAGTTTGTATAAGGAAGAAAAACGCACCCAGCAATTGTTCAACATCTTTACCTTTTTGTCAATTGTTATAAATATACTCGGGCTTGTTGGCTTATTATCGTTTATGGTTGAACAAAAAACAAAAGAGATCGGCATACGCAAGGTGTTGGGTGCTACCATAGCCGACATATCATTTATCCTGTCAAAAGATTTTTTAAAGCTTATAGTTATTGCGTTTTTAGTGGCTGCACCCGTATCGGCTTATTTAATGAGCAGGTGGCTGCAAAACTTTGCCTACCGCACAAGTATTAGCTGGTGGGTTTTTGCAGTATCAGCGCTGGCTGCATTAGTGGTAACGGGCGTGGCTGTTGGCTTTCAAACTATTAAAGCCGCAATCGCTAATCCAGTAAAGGCCTTGCGCAGTGAGTAACAGGCACCGTTGCAATTTTTAAATGAAAGGGTGTTTACCTGTTAAGCGGGTATTCGTTTATAAAATGAAAACCACGGTTAACAAGCAAAAATTTATTTACATCAAATTTTTTCATTGTAATAAATACACTGTCTTCCGCAAATTTCCCTTTTAGTATAAGGCTGTCGCTGCCTATAAAGGAATATGCCAGGTTCGACTTTTTAGTTGTATCAGCATAACTGAACATCACGATCTTTTTTGCAATTGTATCTGGCCTGAATGCAAAGCCAAGTTGTTTATCGCTGGTCATTTTTACAGTAACAAAACCAGGGTAGTTAACTATAAGGTTGCGCCAGCGGGTGGTATCTGTAAGCAACGGCGCAATGGTGTCGTGGTTACGCACAAATGTTTTTACGTTGTAAATACCATATAAAGGCGGTTTTGGCGCAGCTTCGCCATACAACTTCATGCCATCCACTGCGTCGTAAATATTCTTAAATAAAACAAAAGCAATAACCAGGTATTTTAGAATATCCATCGAAAGGTTGAGCCGCTTGTTTCTAAACCTTTTAATGCTAACGTTTTCGGGCTGTGCAACTTTATTACGAAAGAAGAAATTAATAAGCCGTGTTTTTTCCTGCATCAACAAATAAATTGACATAACTACCAGCGCTGTTGATACCAGCTTTACAGGCACATCAAAACAATAGTTTATAGCCATTATGTTACCTGCAATTACCAGCGTCATTATGGCACCAAGCCTTGTAGTACGCCTGAAAAGCAGCAGCATGCCCGCCGTTATTTCGCCAATACCTGTAAAATAATTATACCCTTTTGAGTAACCTATAAAATTCCAGGCCAGGCCCATTGGCGACGATTGCCCATAGGGCTCCATTAGCGTATTAAGGCCTGGGAAAGGAAATTGCAGCTTAATTACTTTTACAAAGCCATAGCCAAACATTGTAAATGCAGCATAATAACGTATAATAGTCGTAAGCCAGTAACTAAGCGTGTTAAAACTCTTGCGCTTACCATCGGCAATTGTCCATATAACACAGCCGAGCAAAGCCATTACAGTTAAAAAAAGCAATATAACATAATCGTAAGTGGTGTCGCCGCTGCCATTGGTGAATGTGGTAATATCATAGCTAAGGTGCAGTATATGCTTGCCTATCCATGGTATAAGCTTTTGAAACGGCGGTATATAAAGCTCGTAAGCATTATCTACGTAAGGGAAAAAGCCATTTGGATTGAGGAAAATATAGAGCACAAAGAACAGGAAGCTGAAGCGAAACAATAATTTTTTTGTAAAGCTCCACGGTTGGGTGGTTGAAATAGCTTGTTCCATATATATTGTTTATACATTTGCAACTTAACAAAAAAGCGGGGAATAAGCGGTTGCCTGTAAAATTATTTATACGAAATGAGGCGTAATATCATTTTCTTAGTCAATCCCATATCGGGCGGTGCAAAGAAAGATACGGTACTGAAAGAGATTGAAAAGGTTGCGAAAGAGAAGGGACTGGAATATAAATTTGTACCTACGAATGCTGAAGGCGATTATGAATTTTTAAAACACATAATAGCCAAAGAAAAGGTAACAGACGTTGTAATTGTTGGCGGCGATGGCACAGTAAACCAGGTAACTTATGCGCTAAGGGGCATAAATATCCATTTTGGCATTATTCCGTTGGGCAGCGGTAATGGGTTGGCTTTTTCAGCAGGTATTTCAAAAAAACCCTTGCAGGCCCTGCAGCATATTATTGATGGCAAAATAAAACCAGTTGATGCCTTTTTAATAAACGAGCACTACTCATGCATGCTTAGCGGTATTGGCCTTGACGCCAATGTTGCACACGATTTTGCACAAAAAGCATCCCGCGGTTTAATTACTTACACACAGCAAACCATAGTTAATTATTTTAAAGCGCAGCCCTACCAGTTTGAAATAACAATAAACGATTTCTCTTTTTTTACCGAAGCATTTTTTATAAGCATTGCCAACAGCAACCAGTTTGGCAATAATATTACTATTGCCCCGCATGCTAATATAAGCGATGGCCTGCTTGATGTGGTAATAGTGCAAAAGATGAGCAAAACAAAGCTGCCCTTTGCCGTGCTAAGGCAATTACGTGGTAATAACAGGCTGCAGAAATTAGTTGAAGACGTAAGCAAAAAAAATATCCTAAATTTTCAAACAGATAGCCTCACTATCAAAAACCTTAAACTGGCACCACTTCATGTTGACGGTGAGCCGAAAAAGACAGACAGCGAATTTCATATACAGGTGTTGAAGCATAGCTTTGAGCTAATACACCCATAAGGCATATTCCAATTACTGGTATACTTGTCTGTAGCTCTTTAAGCGTACCGAACCAGCAATAATATAGGCAATACTGCTGTTAATGATGATTTTCTTTTACGTAATCAACTGCAAATTTTTTTAACATTTACATTTTCCGGTACGCCGCAAAAAATATTTGTTGCATTTGTTAATCAATAAGTTAAGCAGCCTCATCCGTGTGTTAAAATAATTTTGGCACAGTTTTTTAAAGTATCACCAGCAAAACTGAACAACACTATGAAAAGTTTCACCATTGTTTTGGGCGCTATGCTGCTGCTTGCAGGTTGCGGGCCTTCAAAACAATTATTGCAGTCACAGGCGGAGTCAGCTCAATTAAGGTCAGACAGTACCCGCCTTGCAAACCAGGTAACAGACCTGCAAGGTAATATTGCACAACTTAAAAATAACATCGCGCAGCTTAAAACCCAGGTTGATAACCTTAGCGCACAAAATAACCAGTTGGGGCAGCAAAGCGCCAGCCAGCAAAGCCAGCTTGACCAAAGTAAAATGACGTTGCAACAGCAGCAGCAAAGGTTGCAGCAATTGCAAAATTTATTGGCGCAGCAAAGGGCAAAATCAGAAGAGTTAAAGAATAAAATGGAACAGGCATTGAACGGCTTTAGCTCAAGCGATCTGACCGTTACGCAAAAGAATGGTAAAGTTTATGTAAGCCTTTCAGAAAATTTATTATTCCCTTCGGGCAGCGCGGTAGTAAATCCCAAAGGTGTTGATGCATTGTCAAAGCTTGCTTCAGTACTTAATGTAAACCCTGATATATCAGTTGATATTGAAGGGCATACAGACAGCATTCCCATTCGCGGGCGTTACCCGGACAATTGGGAGTTAAGTACAGCCCGTGCAAACGCCATCGTTAGAATTTTAGTAAATAATTACAAGGTTGACCCAGTTAGGGTTGAAGCTTTAGGCCATGCATTTTATGACCCTATTGACACAAACTCAACACCTGACGGCAGGGCAAGAAACAGGCGTACTGAAATAATCCTTTCACCCAAACTGGATGAACTATATAAAATAATTGGATCGTAGTACTTATGAATAACCACGTTAAAACGTACCTGTGAAAAACAAAATCCGGTGTCCGAAGACTTTCCTTTGATCAGTCTATATATCCCTGAAAACATAAACCTCCCGGCAAGCCAGGAGGTTTATTATTTAAGTCAATATAATAGTTATTCTTTCACCACCTTCCTGTTATATGCAGCTGTTTCTGTTACAACATGTATAGTATAAACACCTGCCGGTAATTGCGATAACGAAAGTTTGTAATTATTTGCAGCCGGCAATATTTTTTTAATAAGCTGCCCCAGGGCATTGTAACAATCTATTTCATTTATTATGCGTGCTGACGTTATCGTAACTACATCCCTTGTTGGGTTAGGTGTAACCTGCAAACTATTTACATCATCAATGTTTACTGTTACTGTTTTACTGTATGTAAACCTTCCGTCTTTATCCACTTCCTTTATCCTGTAATAATTTATGCCGGTTAAAATGGCTGTGTGCAGGTATTGGTAAGTATTTATGTTACCGCCGGTATTGGTTGCCGGTATTTGGGCCAGTGCGGTAAAATGTGTTGCATCTGTGCTGTGCTCGGCCATATAATAGGCGCAATTAATTTCATGCGCAACGGTCCATTGCAATAATGTATACTTGTTTTGGGGCGTTACAATAAACTGCAGCCAGTTTACAGGCAGTGTATTTGTGCCGCCTGTTGCGTTAGCCAATGCCAGGTAATGCAACGCGGTTATTTTATTGGTTGAAGATATAGTACCTGTATCAATATGCGATCCAACACCCCCGGCGTTTACCCATTGTGACGCAGAATCACGCACTATGCGCAGGTTGGCGGGGTCATTTACACCATCGCTGTTAATGTATGGCAGTGTAACAGTTGCATTTACAAACGGGTAATTTCTTAAAGTCTGTATTGAGAAATAATTACTGTTGCTCACGCGGTTAATACCCTGCGGCAATGGCAAAACAGGTGGTGGCTGGTTAAAAGCCTGTATGGTGTAAAGGTCATTTACAAACTTATCCATTGTTATTACTAATGGCCTGTAGGCAGTATTTGTACCTGTTGGATAGTACATACTTAAATTAGCATTGGAATAGGGTGCCATCGTAACAGGGCCGTTAATATAGCTGTTTGGGTTTCCGGTAGCATAAATCAGATCAATGTTGCTCAGGTCAAACACACCCGGTGCCTTTACATCAATAATACCACTGTCAAGTTGCAGCTTACGCCTTATAAACAGGCTGTCTGTTTGTATTCTGCCCTTAGTGCTCATTACAAGGGTGTCTACGCGTGCAAAGCCATGCATAGTAAAGCCATTTTTATTTAACACATGTAACGAGGTTATATAACCGCCGCTAAATGAAAATGTTTGCCCGGCTGTACCATCTGCATAAAAAATACCGGAAACAGAGTTATTAGATGTAGTAGCTGTAATATTACCCCGAACAATAATTTTACCATCAGCATTTAACTGGCCATAGCTGTTTAAAATTAAATCGCCGTCGGCAACCATTAAAAACGACCCACTGTTGTTCAGTGCAAGGCCATTATTTAAAACCAGGTTAGCGCCTTTCTGCACCCAAACCTGGTCAAGTTTTTTGATAAAATAATTGCTTAACGTAACCGTATGGCCGCTTCTTATAATAATGCTGTCATCAAAATATGCAGGTGTGGTTAAGGCATCAGCCCACGTATTTGTGCCTGTTTTTATTTCCCAGGTAGACGAGTCTTCAAGGTTGCCGCTATGCTTGCTGCGGTAAACATGCGGGGTGTAGCAGGTTAAAAATGCATCCCAGGTGCCGATATTATCCGTTTGGCCGCCTGTTACCAATTGAATAGTTAACGGGCCGTTAGATGCCGTATAAGTGCTTGTTACGCCGCTGTAATCAAGATAGCTGAACATTTTTAATAACGGGTACGTTGTATTGGGCCCATCATAAATATATAAATGCGTGAAGACGGAATTGGCATAGAAGTTATTGAAAGTAATTCGCAGCATATCTCCTTTGCTGGCCGGGTAAATTGTTTTGGTAAATGTTTCCCCGGGTTTAAAGCCTGTGTCAGTAAAGCCGTGCGGCGGGTAAAAATATTTATAGCAGGCCGTGTCCGGGCTATCATTATTTAGCCATATTGAACAATCTTTCAGCTTAAACACCGCAGACGTATTTGCACATCCTCCGCGGCCATTGGTAACAGATACCTGGAAATTGCCCCCGCGCGTCGACGTATAAAAAGTATCGTTGGGGTTATTAACTGCTTCGCCATTATATAACCATTGGTAAGTGTAATTGCCGTTTTTTGTTACCGACAATCGGCTTGAATCGCCTATACAAATGGAGTCTTTATCTGCTGTTATCTTCACCACAGGTTTCGCCGCGTTCGCTGTTACAACTACCTTGCTTGCTGCCTTTGCACCACAGGCGTCAGTAACAGTTAATGTATAGGTTGTTGTTGATAATGGGTTTGCAACGGGGTTAGCATCATTTGCATTTGACAATCCGCTTGCAGGCGCCCACGCGTATTGGTAGGTTTTGCCGCTTATAGCCAATGCCCCAACCTCGCTTATAGCACCAATACCACCGTTTACGGCAATCCTCCATGTTAGTGTATCTATCTCCCTCAAATCTCCAAACAGCCCTTGCCCGTAGGAGTAGGTACTCATATAAAGTTTGCCGTTAAGCGGGTCAAAGCCGCCATCAAGGTTAGTAGTAAGTCTAATTCCAATATCCTGGCTTAAAAAAGTGCCGCCGCTGCCTGAGTCTATACGCACTATATTATTGTACGATGTATTAAACCCATATAAGGTACCGCTATTATTAAAAGTCACCCATGCCATTGCACTGCTGTTTATGTATCCTGTTACTACAGCTTTTGCTGTAATTGGGTCAATTTCGTACAAGCCATTTGCAAGGCCACCATTTGTATTGCCATATAGTTTTTTAGTTGCCGGGCTCCATGTTAAGCCACACCATTTATGGCTAACATATTGCCCTGCTGGTGTTATAAGCTGCCCAATTAGCCTTGTATAACCTGTTGCAGTGTCAATTCTTGCAAGTATACCGTCCTGCGTTACGGCGTAATAGCCAAGCGGCGTAAAATCGCCCGCAATAAAATACGTACTTGTAACCCCGTCAAGCGTGCCGACAGGTATATATGTATAGTCTCTTGGGTTGTTGGTATTAAACCGGATATAGGAACTATGCAGTAAATCAAACCCATAAGCCCTTTGCGAAGCAACAAAACCTGACCCGCCTACGGCAGAAGGTGCCCCGCCTATAATGGCTCCGTTACTGCCGGGACAAAGGGAAACAGCACCGCCAGCATCTGCATACAGGGTAGCTGTATCTGCAGCATACAGTGTTATACCTGCCGCATAAGCGGTGCAACCATTGGTAAAATCTGCCTGCACATCGTATGTACCCGGCGTTGAAGTAACAATTGACTTGCCGGTTTCAAACACCGCAGCATTTAAATGCCAGGTATAAACAGCGCCCGCAATACTGCTGTCTGCCACACCCAGCTTTATTGACGCATTTTTACACAACAGTGTTGATGCCGGGGCAACTATACCCACGTTACAAAATTTTTTGCTTTGCGCAGCAAGTACGCTTTTATACGCGTTCACTATACCATAGCCCATCTCGTTATTCCACGTTCCATTAATATTATCTGCAGTTAACCCAAACGTGTAATATGTGGGCTTCGTGCAATTACTTTCAATAACCGTTCTTGCTTCAGCGGCCGTTAGGTTTTTATTTACTGATAATACCAGCGCAGCAACCGCAGCCGCGTGCGGTGATGCAGCCGACGTGCCATTAAATGTCAGGTTGTAATCACCATCGCTGCCATCAGCAGTGTTATAACCGTTACTGCCGCTTATATCTGTTGTTGCAATTTTAACACAGGGCGCAACAACATCAAGGCCGTTGCCGTAGCTGGCGCCCCACCAATATTCCCCGTCGCCGCTGGTGGTTGTTTTATGCCTGTTAAACATATTGCTGCCGCCTACGGCAATTACTTCAGGGTTGTATGATGGATAGGCGATACCTGCATAATCGTTCCCCGCACCAAAAAAGATAATACACCCCTTACCACTTCTGCCCTGGGTTATAGCACGGTGTATTGCCCCGTCAATTGCGCCGCTCGGTAAACCAAGCGTCCAGGAGTTGTTTAAAACGTCTGCGCCGTTTTGCCAGCTATAATCAATGCCTGCCGCAATGCCAAATTCGCTGGTAAAAAAGCCTGACTCATCACTAATATTAACAGGTATTATTTTACATTTTGGCGCTATACCGGCTATGCCAATGCTATTATCAGCAACAGCAGCTATTATACCTGCTACAGCCGTGCCATGCGCAACTGATAAGTTTTTAGGCGCCCCGTCACCCGGGTTAGCTGTTTGGGTAATGCAATCAAACCCCTGTAACAGGTTTTTTTTAAGGTCCGCCTGCGCAGTGTCAACTCCCGTATCAATTACTGCAATTTTAATACTGCTGTCGCCTTTGGTAATGGTCCATGCACTGTCAACCTGCATATCTGCGCCGGGTGTACCGTTGTATTGTTCTGCAGAGCCCGTATTGTGTTGCGCCCACTGTAAATTATACAGTGGGTCGTTAGGGGCGTCTGTTAATCCTCCGTATGTGGTAAAGTCAGGTTCAGCAAATTCAAAAAAGCCACTCTCAAAAAATGCATTGGCCATTTTTAAAGCATCATACCCATTTTGTTCCCCCGAACTTATAAGCCATGTATTTCTATCGCCCAGTGACGTTTTAAAAAGGCTGCAATGATATTTAGAAGTAAGTGAGGTTAGCTGCGCGGGCAATACACCCTGCCTAAGTTTAACAATAAACGCATCGCCATAGCTTACCTGCCTGCTGCCTTGCCCGCTAAGGCATGCGTGCACATAAGTAATAAAACTTTTTGTGCTGATACTTTTTGCAAAGGCCTTATCAGAAGCATAAGACTGGCCTGTAAGACGTACAATAAACTCATTTTTATTTGCAGTGGGTTTAACTGAATCTGCAGGCAATGACAATTGTTCCGCAAGTGCGGTTTTATTATTGTAGAATGAAGTTTCGCTTTTTATGCCGATTACCAATTGATGATAATTTACCGGGACAAAAAATTTCTTTCCCTGGTAATAATAATAAGCACTTTCGGTTTGGGCAAGGGCGCAGTTTAGTGTTCCTAAAAGGATAGCGGCAAGCAACAGCTTTTTCATTAGTTAGTTTTTGAAGGATGGTAACCTGTAACCTTACAAATTTTATAAAAATTTTATACAACTAAATTAGGGGTTTGAGGGGGCTTACAAAAGTTTTATTTGAGCAAAATAAGCTGCTTTAACCTTTCCGCAGAATTTACATCATGGGCCGGCAGAAATACTAAAGGATGACTTTGTGCAAATGAGTTTACAGTATCATACGTTTTTTTGGCAGTTAGGTTGCTTGTGTTATTACCCGCAAACCGGTTTTGCAGCAGTTGCTGCTGTGTGTAGCAAATATCAGCCGCAAACATAATGTGCAGCCCATCCATCTTTAACAACACAGAGCAATGGTGATAGGTATGCCCGGGTGTTTCGATAAGAATGATGTCTTTAGCTTCAGTTACATAATGTGCTTTCTCAAAAGCTTCATATTGTTCGCTCATTTCAACAAGCGTAGGCCTAAACCACGATGGGTACAGTTTAGGCAAATCACCAAAGGGCTTTTGCCATTCAGCCGTGCTTACTTTAATTGGTGTTGAAGGAAAGTATTTTATGCCATCGGTATGGTCAAAATGCAGGTGTGTTAAAACCACAGCCTTCACTTTGTCAGCTGTAATACCAAGTGCCTGCAATTGCTGGTCAATTTCCTCTTCCCTGTTAATTGAGAATTTAAACTGCGTTGTATCAAACCATTTCGCAACAAACCCCGATGATGCAAAATAGCTTTTGTTATTCACTTCCGTTATTTCACCGGCATCTATAACAAACACGCCTTCGGGGTGTTCAATTACCATCACCCAAATAGGCAGCAATTCAGTAAATTTTTTATCCAATATAAAATCAGCCATGGCAGCTAATCCGGAAAATCTTGCATCTCTAAATCTTGTTTTAACTGCCACAGCACCGCACGATACAAGGTGTATTGTAACAGGTTTGCCATTACTAGTTACCGTAACTGAGCCGCCTTTAAACATGCTATAAAATTACAGTATATTCTGTGGCTTGTGATTTGCAAGGGTTGGTTAAACAGATAGGTTATGCCTGAAGGGCCGTCATTAGTAATATTGAAAAATGCTGTGCAGATGTTTAAAGGCCAAAAAGTTATTGCTGTAAGCGGCAATACCAGCATTGATAAAGACGCCATCCGTGACCTGGAAGTTATTGACTTTAAAACCTGGGGCAAGCATTTTTTAATTTGCTTTAAAAATTTTACTGTTCGCATTCATTTATTAATGTTTGGCAGTTATGCTATTAATGAGAGGAAGGGTAGGCCGGAAAGGTTATCGTTACAATTTGCTAATGGCGAATTAAATTTTTATACATGTTCGGTACAGGTAATAGAAGAACCATTGAATGAAGTGTATGATTGGGCTGCTGATGTGCTAAATGATAACTGGGACGCCAAAGCGGCGCGAAAGAAATTAAAGGCGCAACCGGGCACCCTCGTGTGCGATGCCTTGCTTGACCAAAATATTTTTGCGGGCGTTGGCAATATTATTAAGAATGAAGTACTGTTTAGAATTAAAGTTAGCCCGCTAACAACAATAGGCGATCTGCCGCCCCGTAAGTTAACAGAAATGATACATGAAGCCCGCAACTATAGTTTTGATTTTTTGGAATGGAAAAAAGCCTTTGAATTAAAAAAACACTGGCTGGTGTACACCAAAAAAATATGCGCCCGCGATAAAACAGCCATCATTAAAAAGCATTTGGGTAAAACAAACAGGCGTAGCTTTTACTGCCCTGTATGCCAGATTAAATATGAATGCATTAAAATAAGTCAATAAAAACCCAAGCCGGTTATTTACTTTTCTTACTAGTATGCTTAGGCAATTTCAGGTCAAAATCATTTTCTAAAATTTTACTGGTGGTTTCAACATTTTTATGCTTTATTCCATGTATGCCAAGTGCTTCAGCAACCTGTACAAACAGTGGCCTGTCTTCAATATAAACCACTTCATTTGGCGCCACTTGTGAAACATCAAGTGCAAGGTTAAATATATCGGTGTCGGGCTTACGAAAATGCACAAAACATGACGAGATAAAAAAATCAACAAACTCATTTAGCTGAAATTTTTTTATCCGGTATTCTGTCAGCTCGCGCCCTTCATTGCTTACTACCGCCACTTTTAATTTATATTCTTTCTTTAGTTCCCGTATAAGTTCAATCATTTCGGTGTGCGGCTTTGATTGCGCAAACATAAACTCCTTAAACTGCTGCGGGCCAAAATCCCTCTTTTCATAAAACACCAGCCGGTCAAGATATGTGTCAAGGGTAATTTTACCCACTTCGTATGTATCAAATGTTAAGTGGTGCCTGTCTTCCGTTTCCGCGGCATTAAGCCCAAATTTTTCAATGGCCTCAGCCCGCGCTTTCCTGTTCCATCCATCTGTTAGCAAAACACCTCCAATATCAAGAAATAAAGTACTTATCATGGTTTATTGTTTGAAATGTTTACCCAAGCCATAAGCTTTTCGCTCTACGCCGCACGCCCCTTATGCAACTGCTTGCAGCTTACAGCATAAAGCTTGCAGCCTCTCTACGCTACCTCAATTTTCTTCTCTAAATACACATCCTGTATAGCATGCAGCAATTGTATGCCATCGGCAAAAGGCCGCTGGAAAGATTTTCTTCCGGAAATTACGCCCATACCGCCGGCCCGTTTGTTTATAACCGCAGTACGCACGGCATCAGTCAAATCTTTCTCGCCTTCAGATGCTCCTCCTGAATTAATAAGTCCGCACCTGCCCATATAACCATTTGCTACCTGGTAGCGGCAAAGGTCAATAGGGTTATCCGTTGTAAGCTGGGAATATATGCGTTCATCCAATTTTCCATAATGGCTGTTACCGGTATTTAAGGCTTTATAACCACCATTGTTCTCCGGCAACTTTTGTTTTACAATATCCGCCTGTATGGTAACACCTAAATAATTTGCCTGCCCTGTAAGGTCGGCGGATACATGGTAATCCACCCCATCTTTTTTAAAAGCATCGTTACGCAGGTAGCACCACAGCACCGTTGCCATGCCAAGGTTATGCGCTTCCTCAAAAGCTCTCGATACTTCTATTATCTGCCTGTCGCTTTCCGGCGAACCAAAATATATTGTAGCCCCAACCGCCGCCGCCCCAAGGTTCCAGGCATCACGCACACTGCCAAACATTACCTGGTCAAATTTATTTGGGTAAGTAAGCAATTCATTATGGTTTATCTTAACCAGGAAGGGGATTTTATGCGCGTATTTCCTGGCAATGGTTGCCAGGCCACCAAAAGTTGTTGCAACAGCATTGCAGCCACCTTCAATGGCAAGGCGTATAATATTCTCAGGGTCAAAATAAATCGGGTTTGGCGCAAACGATGCTCCCGCACTGTGTTCAACACCCTGGTCAACAGGTAATATTGAAAGGTAACCTGTGCCAGCTAATCTTCCGTTACTGAATAGCGCCTGCAGGTTGCGCAGTGTTTGAATATTGCGGTTGCTTTCTGCAATAATCCTGTCAACAAAGTCGGCGCCTGGCAAATGAAGTTTTTCTTTCGTTATGGTTGAGCAAACGTGGGTTAAAAGCCCTTCGCCTTCGTTTCCTAATAAGGTGGTAATATCTTCATAAGTCATAATAAAATATTTTAGCAGTTGTAAAGTTAAACATCACCGTTGTTAACTGCATTATTTTTGTGTCACAAGTAAAAGTTATCATTACCCATAAAAGATAGCAACAAAATATCTTGTTTAAATGAAAGCCATAAAACAAAGTGCCGGTATTTTATTATACAGGCGTAAAAACAACGGGGTTGAGTTTTTCCTGGTGCATCCCGGAGGGCCGTTCTGGGCAAAGAAAGATGCGGGTGCCTGGAGCATACCCAAGGGTGAGTTTATTGACGAAGACCCGCTTGAAGCTGCCAAAAGAGAGTTTTTGGAAGAGACGGGGAAGATGCCAGCGTTTAAACATTTTATTAAGCTATCACCCGTAAAATTAAAAAGTGGTAAAACAGTACACGCGTGGGGCGCGGAAGGCGATGTTGATGAAACAACCATACGCAGCAATACATTTCAACTTGAATGGCCGCCAAAATCGGGAAAGATCATCCAGGTGCCGGAGGTTGACAAAGCTGGTTGGTTTACACCGGATAAAGCTACAGAGAAGATAAACAGCAGCCAGGCAGCATTTATTACTGAACTGGCAAACCTGGTAAACCTTTAGCGCTTATCATTGTTTATCAACACGTAATAGCTTAGCGCCGGTATGATTTACGGAAAAAATTAGGATCATGTGACGGGCAGTTTGAATCACGGGCAGCTGCACACGAAGAAGCAATCATACTTATTATTATGAATGCTGCGATTACAGAAAATACTTTTTTCATCGGGATATGATTTAAAATTATCTTGCGTTTCAAGTGCAAAGTTATTATAACATTTTTGAATACATAAAATCCCGTGCCAGAATTATATTAAGAGTTTCTTAAAATGAAAGTACATTTTATATCAATAGGCGGCAGCGTGATGCACCAGCTGGCAATAGCCTTAAAACGTAAAGGCTACACGGTTACAGGAACGGACGACGAGATATTTGAGCCTGCAAAAACAAACCTTGAAAAAGAGGGGTTACTTCCGGCATCAACCGGATGGGACACGGGCATGATAACAACTGATATTGATGCTGTTATTTTGGGCATGCATGCCAAAGCTGATAACCCTGAAATACAAAAGGCCAAAGCGCTGGGATTGAAAATTTATTCCTTTCCCGAATATATTTATAGCGAAAGTGCTGATAAAATTAGGGTTGTAGTGGGTGGCAGCCATGGCAAAACTACCACTACAAGTATGATAATGCACGTGCTTAAACAAACCGGCGTGCTATTCGATTACCTGGTGGGTGCAAAGCTTGATGGTTTTGAGCAAAGTGTTAATATTACAAATGCACCAATTATTGTTTGTGAAGGTGATGAATACCCGGCAAGCGTTCTGGAAAAAAGGCCTAAATTTCATTTCCTGTTTCCGCATATTGCGATACTTACAGGCATCGCCTGGGACCATATAAACGTGTTTCCCACTTTTGAGATATACCTTGAACAATTCAGGATATTTATTGACAAAATTGAACCCGGTGGGTTATTGATCTATAATGAAACAGATATTGTTTTAAAAGATCTCGTTGATCTGCACAACCGGGCTGATATCCGTTACCAGCCTTACAACCTGCCCCCGTGCACAATAGCTGATGGTACAACATCAGTACGCATTGGAAGCACAACCGGCAGTTTAAAAGTATTTGGCAACCACAACCTGCTTAACCTGCATGCCGCATGGTATGCCTGTAAAGAAGTTGGTGTTAGCGAGGAAGATTTTGTTACGGCTATAGGCAGTTTTACAGGCGCAGCAAAGCGCCTGGAAGTAATTGCAAAAAATGAAAACACTATTGTGTACCGCGATTTTGCACATGCACCCAGCAAGGTTAAAGCCACGATTGAAGCGGTTAAACAGCAATTTCCCGATAGAAAGTTGGTTGCGGTTTTTGAGCTGCATACTTACAGCAGCCTGAACGAACAATTTATGAAAGAATATAACGGCGCAATGGATAAGGCAGATGCGGCAGTTGTATTTTTTGCAAAGCACGCTCTCGAACTAAAACGAATGCCAGACCTGCCAAAAGAAAAAGTATATGAAGGTTTTAATAAAAAAGGGCTTTTGGTTATAATCGATAAAAATGAATTAGATGCCTGGCTGCGTAACCAGGATTTTAACAACACTAACCTGTTACTTATGAGCAGTGGCAACTATGATGGCCTTGATACTATTGCATTTGCGAAAAAGATAGCCGGTTAAAACGCATATTATTAGTAACACGAGTATATATATTGTAATTTTAAATTAATGAAACTTTTATTAGAGCGCCCCATTGCATTTATAGACCTGGAAACAACCGGAATAAACATCAGCACCGACAAAATAATAGAAATAGCCATTGTAAAAATATTACCTGGCGGAACAAAACAGGTAAAGCGAAAGCTTCTTAATCCGCAAATGCCCATCCCAAAATCGTCAACTGATGTGCATGGCATTACAGATGAAATGGTAAAAGATGCCCCCACATTTAAACAGGTGGCCAACGAAGTAAAACAGTTTCTTGATAATTGCGATATGGGTGGTTACAACAGTAACCGGTTTGATGTGCCCATGCTTATTGAGGAGTTTTTACGTATAGGGTTTGATTTTTCGGTAGAGGGCAGGAAAATGGTTGATGTACAAAAAGTGTTTCATTTAATGGAACAACGCACGCTGGCTGCTGCCTATAAATTTTACTGTAACAAAACGCTTGAAGGTGCGCACAGCGCTGAAGTAGACGCAACAGCAACCTGGGAGATCTTTTTGGCACAGGTTGAGCGTTATGATAATATAGGTACTACTGTTGAGAGCATTGTTAAATTTACCGGCGAGGATGATATTGTTGATTTTAGCCGCAGGTTTATAAAAGTAAACGGTGTGGAGATCTTCAATTTTGGCAAACACAAAGGCCGCCCTGTTGCTGAAGTACTTAAGGCCGAACCCCAATACTACGACTGGATGATGAAAGGGGACTTTGCAATGAACACAAAACAAAAACTTACCGAGATACTAAACCGCACCCTGTTAAAGAAAACATAAATGCAAGCTGTTTTTAACCTCTCATAAAATTCTAACAGTTTGCGTTTTTTATAAAATTGTACTTTCGGGCTTATTTTAAAGGCAGATTGGAAAAATTAGTTATAATACCAACCTACAATGAAAAGGAAAATATACCTGTAATATTACGGGCAATATTTTCATTAAACCAGGGCTATCATGTTTTGGTGGTTGACGATAATTCCCCCGACGGGACCGGCGATGTAGTTAAAAACCTTATTTCCCAATATAAGGGGCAGCTTTTTCTTGCAGAAAGAATGGGTAAACAGGGCCTCGGCACTGCCTATATACACGGCTTTAAGTGGGCTGTAGAAAGGGGCTACGAATATATTTTTGAGATGGACGCAGATTTTTCCCATGATCCCAATGACCTGGAAAAGCTGTACCGGGCTTGCAAAAATGGGGCAGACGTGGCTGTAGGCAGCCGGTATGTAAAGGGAGGCAAAATAGAGAATTGGCCAATGGACAGGCATATCTACTCAAAAGGTGGCGCTATTTATACAAAACTGGTTACCTGGATGCCGGTTAATGACCCCACCGCGGGTTTTATGTGCTACAGGAGAAATGTGCTTGAAACAATCAACCTCGACGAAATAAAATTTGTTGGTTACGCCTTCCAGATAGAAATGAAGTTTGCCGCATGGAAACTGCATTTTAAAATTACAGAAGTGCCTATCACTTTCCGTGACCGGAAGATTGGCGTAAGCAAAATGAGCAAAGGCATTTTAAAAGAAGGCGTTTTGGGCGTGCTTAATATTCAATGGCATAGCCTGTTTAAAAATTACCGTCGGCGTGTTGGTACCATTGATGCAAAAACAACCTCTGTTTTACCAGCCACCAAAGTATTTGCTGAAAACGATTAGCTATTTATTTTTCAAGCGAAACAAATAGTTCAGTTCGCGTAAACCAGGCTCCATTTCTTTTACACCACATCGCGCTGTAATTACCACCTGCGCTGTACGAGTTTGTTGCCTTCCATCGGCCCGTTTCCCATGCAAGGGTATCATTCTTACTAATAGTTATCTGCGTAGGCGTTCTCACATACAATACTTGCGGGTTTTTCTCAAAAAATGCTCTCCACCTGGTTAGCACTGCATCCTTGCCTATAAATTGCTGTGCATTGCCGGTAACCATTATAAAGTCATCAGAAACATATTTTACAATGCCTTCAGCATCATGTTGGGCGATGGCTGCGTTTGATGCTGCCCTTGCGGCACGTATGTTTTTTTCTGCAGTTACTGCGCTTGTTTGTGCCTGGCACAAATAGCAGCAACATATCGTGCAACATATAAAAAGTATTCTACCCATGTATAATAATTTTATGTACTAAACAGGTCTAAAAATAAACAATCTGGTTAGCCTTTTCCATCTTCGGCCAGGTTTCCTGTAAACAAACTTTGTCTTAAAAAGTGATACTGATAATGTATGCTTTATAAAATAAAAAATTATCAGCCGAAAAAATAATTTGCAGTATTTTTAATCGTTACAAAGTAAACTCCACAACAATTTCTATTATGGTACCCAAAGCCTTAACAAGCATAGTTTTGGTATTATTCTGTATTAATATTTATGCGCAAACTAAACCAGCAAAAGCTGATTCGGCAAAAACGGCGCCTGTACTAATAACAGTTTCGAGTTCAAAAAATCAGCCGCGTAAAGGCGAGCAGGTTATTCTGCAGTCAAAAAAAACAAGCAAGGCCTATATGGGCCGCACTGCTGCAAACGGCAAACTTACACTTACTTTACCGGCAGGCGACGATTACCTGATCACAGTTAAAGCATTAAGCGATACAACGCAATGGGGAACATTACAGGTACCCGCATTGGGGGCCGGCGAATATTTTACTTCGCCATTTACAGTTGATATTACTTACGACCCTGCAAAAATATTTACGCTTGATAATTTGCAGTTTGATGTTGGCAAAGCCACAATACGTGCCTCCTCTTTACCGCAGCTACAAGACTTGCTGGAATACCTGCAATGGAAGACAGATGAGAAAATGGAAATAGCAGGTCATACCGATAATGTTGGTAAAGATGATGACAATCTAAGATTGTCACAGCAACGCTCAGACGCGGTAAAAGCATGGCTGGTAAAAAAAGGCATTGCTGCTGACAGGCTTACCGCAAAAGGCTACGGCGCAACACAGCCTATTGCAGACAACTCAACGGAAGAGGGCAGGCAAAAAAACAGGCGTACAGAAGTAAAAATATTATAGCTGTTGAGATTTGTACATTTTGGTGTGTTGCCTATTTCTTGCGTGAGCGCCAAAGCTCATACCGCAGGAATACATTTAGCGATGCGTTTCTCTCCTTTTGTATTTGGCCTGTAACTGGTGATGTAAAGGTTAAATAAGGTTGCAGCCCCCATGCATAACGGGCGCCAATTGAGAAATGCCTGAAGGTATATTGGGTTTCAAACATGAACTGGAAATACGATTTCGCGAATGATGAATCACTTTTTACGTTAATTATTTTACCCGGTACAAAGCCTGTATCCGTAATAACCGACCCAATAGCGTGCTGAATTTTTTGCTCAACAACAGCGCTTTGAAATTTGTTCCATACAAATCCCGCCCCTACTGAGAAATTGTTGAAAACATCAAAATGTAAGCTCACGGGTAATTGGTGGTAATACGTTTTTCTAAGATGATTTACATTTGACACGCTTACCTGTGTTGTTGAATCAAAAGAAATTACCTTCTTTTCAAATGAGATGTCCTTTGTGTATTGCGGGGCGCCATATTTAAATTCTATTTGCAGGAATTTCTTTTTTTGGTGCACCCTGAAATAAGCAGAGGGTATATAATCGCCCAGCGAGCCTTTTCTTCCAAGCGCGTTATATGGTGTAGCCTTTTGGCCATCTACCGGAATTAGCTGTTGTACTGCCAGGCCTGCACTAAACCAGATACGGTTTGGTGCATCTGCGGTAACAGGTTCGGTCTTTTTTTGCCTTTGCAAGGAGGAATCTTTTTTTGCAATAGACGGTCTTGCCGAAACTGCAGGCTTTCGTGGAATACTGCCTGAATCAGCAGTGTGTTTCGCGGTATTATTTTTCAGCACACTATCTGAAGACAGAGGTTTAGCGGCTTGCTGCGGTTTATTAATATCGCCCTTTGATTGCGCAATTTGTACTGGTGTAACTAAGCTATCTTTTGAGACATTATTAGCCGGGATATTTTTTTTGCTCCCAATGGCGACCTGCCCTGAATGAATTTTGTTCTTCTCACTCCGCACATTAGCAGCAGCCTGTTTATTTGCGTTAGTTATATTTATCAGTCTTTTGCCATCCCTCCTAACCGTAGTTGGCTGCTTTTGCATTTTACCAGCTATAATAACGTTTGTACTATCTATAGGGTTAGTTATAACAGCGGCATCCTTACTACCAACCTGTGCTTTGCTTTGTTCATGTTTTTTATCATCTGTAACATGCAAAACGCTATCCCTCGTACCCTTAGTTTCAGCGGGGTTTTTTGCAACCCCGTTGTTATCTATTTTGTAAACAAGCAGCGATGCGGCTATTACAAAAGCTGCTACCAAAAGTACTATCGCACCAGTACGGCAGCCCTTATTAACTGGTGGCACAACGGTGTCATCGTCATCTTCATCCAGTAATTTGCGCATAGCATCCCAACCCCTGTCCTCTTGTGGCAGGGTAATATTGGCCAGTTTGCCTGCTAATTGTTGCTCGTATGGTAACAGCTCACTCATTCTATCGCATAAATTCTTTTAATTGTTGTTGTAAAATTTTTCTTGCTTCACTAACATGCCATTTGCTGGTGCCCTCACTTATTTGCAGCATAGCCGCTATTTCTTTATGGGCAAAACCATCAATCACGTAAAGGTTAAATACCGCCTGCGTTGCTGGTGGCAATTGTTGCACCAATTGCAGTATTGCATCAGCATTAATGTTGTCTATTACCTGGGGGCTCACTTGAATATCTTCCGAATCAACGGTATAATGTGTATTGCGTATTTTACCCTTCGAACGGACAAAATTCAGGCAGGTGTTAATAATAATTGCCCTGATCCAGGTATATGGGGCGGCTTTGGCCGGTAAATAGCTATGTATATTTTTAAACACTTTAAAAAAGCCTGTATTCAAAACTTCAATTGCATCTTCCTCGCTTTTTGTATAACGCACGCAAATATTCATCATGGCGCTGTAAAAGCTTCTGTAAAGTTTTTCCTGCGCCAGCTTATCGCCGTTTTTGCAAGCTGTAATAATAACTTCTATATCGTTTGCGCTGTTATTCAATTCATCCGCACTCATTTTATTGCCAGGCAAATTAAACTTTTACCGCACCGGTTTACCGGTTGAGTATTTTTATGGTATTTACACGCGTTTTGATAAAAGGGTTGGGTGCAAGAGGAAAAAATATGGGCAGGAGTGATTTTTCGCTATAGCATCATCCTTATATGCTATAAATATCCCCCAGGGCAAGTACTGTGTCCATTTGTACTAAGGCAATCGTTTCATCAGCGTCAGTAAGCGTTTTGGCATTCCAGTTGCCGTTTTCGTCCTTTTCATAAAATATCACCACATGCTTTAGTGGTTCAACTGCAAGGTAATACTGCAGGGAAGATATTTTCTGGTATTGAATAAGCTTGTCCGTAAGGTCGTATTTGCGCGTTGAATCTGATAAAATTTCGGCTATTAAAACGGGCTTATAAATAATGTAATCTTTGTGTGGCAGGTTGGCTTGTGGCTGCTCTTTAATAACAACAATATCAGGATAGAGGTAAATCTCTTCACCTTCAATTTTAACCTTAACATTCTCAATATAAATTTTGTACCCCTTGCCAAGCAATAGCTTTTTTAAAAGGAATAACAACTGGATACATATCTCATTGTGTAAAAGGCTTTCTCCTGACATAGCAATTAGTTTTCCATAAAAAAATTCATGTCTTTCATCACCCGATTCATCAATTCGGATATATTCCTCCAGCGTATATTTTTTTGATATGTCAACAATTTGAAGCCCCATATATTCCAAATTTACACAAAACTTTTTATTGCTCTCGCTGTACCCGCGTTAAAAATCGTTCCACAGCGCTTCTGACTGCGGTAGCGCTAACCTTATGATTATTTACTAATACAGAAAAAATAATGGTTTTATTCTTTTTAGTTATAAGGTACCCGCTCAAGGCTATGTCGTTGCTTAGTGAGCCTGTTTTAGCATATATTTTACCGGTTAAGCCTTTATAGTAATTGTTTAATGTGCCCGAGCCACCTGTTTCAAAAATGGTGGTGATTCTGTTCCAGCCAAACTCGGTTTTCATTTTGTTAAGCATATATACAAAATCCTGAGGGGTAAAAAGGTCAAACCTGCTAAGGCCACTGCCATCAACCCACTGCGGGCGTTGTGGCAAGTCTTTCAAATCTTTCTTTAACAACGTATCAATAACCTTCTCATCGTTCATTACTCCTAATTTTTCATTACTCACCATCAACAGGCTTTGCTCTGCGTAAAAGTTATCGCTGCGGTGCATCATTATTTTTAAAAGTGAGTCGGTGGGCTGGGAGTGAATAAGCGAATTAAGGCCCTGTTCTCTATTATCCAAATCGGGAACAACATTTGCCTGCAACGTATCATGCAACAGCCTGCATATCTCTGTTATTTTCGGCACAAACGGCACCTCAAGGTATTTATGGCGTCCCTGTAGAATAAAAATGTTATTATCATCCCACTCCTTGTTTATGTTAAATCCACTATCCAGGTTTGTACCTGGCCCAATAACGTAATTAAAACTTGATGGCATTATGCTAATTGTGTTCTCTTTCTTTGAAACCCGCATCACATTGCCGTATACCGGCAAATTGTTTCGCTGCACCATGTAGTCATCCTTGTAATCGTCCCAACTCCAGCCCATTCCTTCAAATTCATCAGTAAAAACTGGCCTTTCAATAACTATTTTTTTAAAGTTCTTCAGGAAAGAGAAAACCGGTTGTATTTTAAAATCAGGGTGCAAAAAACTTGGATCGGCTGCTGGCTGAATATACACCGTTGAATCGTTGGCTGTCTTATACCTCAACCCCACCAAACTATCACCCAAATATTTCATAGCTGCATAACAGGTGAATATTTTGGTGTTGCTGGCGGGTATAAAGTATTTATCACTTTGATAGTTGTACAGGTACTTGTTATCAGTTGCATTATATAAACATATACCCACATGAGCTGTAGCAAGGCTGGTGTCATTAATAACAAGCTGCTGCGCCTGTTTGCTTATTTGCCTGCTGCCGCTGCAAGCTGCCAGTTGCACACTGCATATCAAAACTAAAATATGTTGTATTATTCTCATTTTCTTAGCTCCCTTTAGGGCGGACTGTTACCTCTCAATAGCCCTCAGCCACCGCTCAGGCATTTCGTTCTGCGATGCCAGCACATAATCTTTGTAACTGCAGGGTATAAATTTTTCATCCGGCATTTGCATCCACCAGCGGCCTGTTTTTTTACTGCGCAAAAACGTTGTATCAATATCACCAAAAGCTATTTTAAATTCCATAAAGCTATCATCATCTTTACCGGGTTCAGCTTCATGTTTGCTTTTTTGCAAGCCATCGGCCAGGTACCAAAGCATGTGGCTTATTTGCTTTGCGGTAAGGTGTTGAACATCTTGCTGAGGCAGATACCCGTAAATGCCCACTGTTGTGGCCTGCCCCATACCCGCATACCGCATAATGCTGCATGCCTCCTCACCGTTAAACCCGTTAGGTGTAAGATAGTTTGCAGGCGCGTGGCTGTTTTGTATAGCCGCAATATCAAAAGCAAAAAGTTCCGCATTACGTATTACAGGTTCTACTTCCTCCATATCTTCTTTCACTTTGCCAACACGGTAACAATCAAAACCAAGCTTATCAATGGTTTCAAGCATAGCCGGGTGCACAAAATAGCTTTGAAAGCCAATATGGTTATAATGACTTACAAAATTTGGCTCGTTGGTAAGCATGGGCATAAGAAACCCCTCTGAAGGTAAGGCCGGGTCAATGTTTATATCAATTGTTGCATCAACATTGGCAACTTCAACTATTTGCTTTAGTTCAGCGTAAGCACTGTATTGCGCCAGCATAATATCGTGTGAGCCACCCAGTATAACAACCCTTTTTTTATGTTGTAATAGTTCGGATATTACTGTACGGAGTGCCGCATACGTATCATGCAATGTTTCACCCGTTTTAATATTGCCAATATCGGCAAATATTATGTCTGTATGCCAGTAGTGTAATGCATAAAAAGCTGAACGGATGGCATCAGGGGCTTCGGTGTTGGTATACTGCCTGCCCGCACCACGCGTTTCGCCGCAACCAACAAATACTATATCAGCATTTTCTATATCAGGAAAGTTTTCCTCAAATACCGAAATATGGCTGCCGAGCTGGTACTCTTTGTATCCCTCGTCGCCCGACAGGGCGAAAACATTTACCGGCTGCAAAAAGCTTACTATGGTATCAATCGCATTAAAAGCCATGAAAATTATTTGCGACAAACATAATATAGTTACCGGTTTATAAATAAGATTAACAGAAAAATATTGATATATTTTGTAAACCCATTGTGTGCGGTGTGTTTTACAGTATTGCTGTAAGTTGGCGCGGTTTCACAATATATTATCAACCTTTTTTGCCAAATTTGCTGCACACAATGCACCTTTTTAACCGATATACAGTTTGCTGCTTACTGCTGTTTTTAAATATATGCCTGTATGGGCAGGAAAACACGCTTTATACCACCCCTGTATTAAAGCCTACGGATAGGCCTGCTGATAAGTTAGGAAAGGCTGTTTTTTTGAGGTTGGTGGCCAGTAAAAACACTGTATATGCGGGTGAGCCGATTTTGGTTGAATACAAATTGTACATGTCGGTTCTTGATGACCCCAGCCCAGGCAAAGAACCTTCTTTCAGCGGGTGCAGTGTTGTTGAAATGCCTTCACAAACCAGCCCCGTTACAGAAACCATAAATAACAGGTTATACAACGTAATAACAGTGCGCAAAGTGCAGCTAACGCCTTTGCAGGATGGACCGCTTGTTTTGCCTGATGCATCAATAAATAACATAATTCAATACACCACCACAGACAGCCCTTTTGTTGTTAGGGATTACCCATTAACAGCTGCTTGCCAGCCATTAACTATAAATGTAAAACCACTGCCAGAGAAAGATAAACCCGCAGGTTTCAGCGGCCTTGTAGGAAGCTTTGGCATAACAGCAAAAATTGATACAAATGCAGTACCCGCAAACGACAATACCCATTTAACCATCGTTATTAAGGGTGCAGGTAATATTTCGGCAATTAACATGCCCGCTGTACAATGGCCGGCAAATACTGAGCATTTTGATGCTATCGATACACAGCATTCAAACCGCGATACTTTTCCTGTAAGTGGCGATAAAATTTTTAATATCCCGTTTATTGGCACAAAACAGGGAACGGCAATTATTCCGCCAGTTAGCTTTTCTTATTTTGATCCGGTTGCTGAAAAGTATATTACAGTACACTCCGATAGTTTACCCATCCGGTTTACAGGCCCGTTACCCAAGGCAGAGCAAAAAGAAATTATTACTGAAGATATTACCAACAGGAAGTATTTATGGATTGTGCCGGCCATAGCGCTTGTAGTAGCATTTGTGCTGATAATAACCGGCAAAAACCAGCGAAAAGAGAAGAGAAGGCGGGAGCAAGAAAAGCTTAAAGAGCAAATGCACCCGGTAATTGTATTACAACCTACGCCTGTTAAAGCGCCTGCCATTAATTTTACTACTGCACTACAAACCCTTGCCATTACTAATGAGGACAGGGTTTTTTTTATTAAAGCTAAAGAGGTTTTAACCGCAGCCTTGCAACAAAAATTTAACCTGGCCTCTTTGCAGGAAACCGGTATACTTGCTGAAATGCAAACCCAAAATACAGATGCCGTTTTGTATGAAAATGCAAGGCATATTTACAAAATATGCAACCTTTGTCTTTATTCCCCTGTTATCGATGAAGGTCAGCGTGTACTGGTGATGGAAGCGCTTGGCGCGTTGGTTATGCAATTAGGTGTGTAGCTTTACTCCACATACTTATACCCCACCCCTCTTACCGAATGAAAATGTTTTGGGTTACGGCTGTCTTCCTCAAAATATTTGCGAAAATTAAGGATGAAGTTATCAATGGTGCGTGTGGTTGGGTACACATTGTAACCCCATACCATCTGTAATATCTTTTCGCGCGTTACTACTTCATTTTTATTTTCCAGCAGCAGCTTTAGCAACATCGCTTCCTTCTTGCTCAATTCAACGTTTTTACCATCCCATGTAGTGGCCTGCTGCGCTTTAAAGTCTATTTTGTTCTTACCAAACAGGTATATCTCCCCTATTGTTTCTTTATCCTGTAATTGCTTGTTCTTTCTTATCAGCTTTTCAACCCTTAATAACAACTCCTCAAGATTAAACGGCTTGGTAAGATAATCATCCGCCCCTTTTTTTAAACCCAATACTTTATCGGCGCCGGTGCTTCGTGCGCTAAGTATCAATATGGGTACATCGTTATGCTGCAGGCGTATATTTTCTGTTACCGTAATACCATCTATTTCTGGCAACATTATATCCATAATTATCAGGTCGAAGTATTCATTTTGCACGGCTTTCAGCCCTTCAGTGCCATTGTACGCAGACGTTATGGAGTAACCTTCCAACTCAAGGTTTAGCTTAAGCGTTTCATGCATATTTTCTTCATCTTCCACCAGCAATATGTTGCCTTTTTGTTCCATGTGTTTTATAGTGCCTTTAGCGTAACCGTAAATATTGCGCCATGTGGTACGTTATTATGTATAACAATGCTGCCGCTATGGTCTTTAACAATTTTACGGCAAAGATATAACCCTAAACCTGTACCCTTAGCCTTACGTGTAGCTTCGTTACCCACGCGGTAAAATTTTTCAAATACCTTTTTCTTTTCTTCCTCCTCAATACCAGGGCCGTCATCCGCCACTGTAAGAATTGCGGTGCCCTGGCTTTTTTGCAGGCGTACTTTTACGGGTAATTGTTTGGGTGAGTATTTAAAAGCATTGTCCACAAGATTATTTAACAGCATTTGTAAAAGGTTAGCCTCACCATTTATTATCACGTCATCTTCTGCCACCAATTCAATCACCCGTCCGGGCAGGCGCTGTTTAAAACTATTAACTGCATTGTTTACAAGCTCAGTAAAATTAAAAGGCTGTTTATTAAGCCTGTAAGTGCCCATTTCAAGTTGTGACGCGACAAGTATATTATTAGTAAGGCCATCAAGGCGCGTAATTTCCTCAAGTGTGCAGGATATAAGTTTTTGCTGTTGTAATTCTTCCAGCTTTCTTCTTTGCAGTGTTTCAAGGTTAAGTTGGGCGATAGCCACGGGTGTTTTTAGCTCGTGCGTAACCGCCATCATAAAGTTTTGCTGCTGCTGGCTTAACAGCACCTGTTTTCTTACAGCACGGTATACAAAAGACGCACCTACTATTATCAGTAGCAAAAAAGTAGCCCCCTCACTTATATATTGTATTGTTTTCCTATGGTGTTGCAGTTCAATTTCTTCAAGCCGCTGGGTAAAGTCAGGTGCGTCCTGCTTCAACTGGTCAATACGCAGGGCCCTCATATCGTCATTTTGCTTTTCAAGCACAATAAACCAGTAAACCAATGCAGCTATTATGTATACCAGTAAAAACCAATACACAATCGTTATAAAGGCAAAGCCCTGTTTTTTTATTGATACCATGATGCATGTACCCCCTGGCTTGTAAGTGAAGTTTACGCAGCAAAATTAGTTACAAAGCCACTATGAAATTACGAAGGTTAATTTGCTTCTTCGGCAAAAGAGCTTTTGTACATCTGCATTAATTTTAGCAGCACTCCATTTGTCCAGCCAAACCCATCCTGCGATGGGTATTCACCGCCGCCTGCCAGCAGGTCAGTATCTACAACATTATATTTTTCCATCAGCTTACCCGTGGATTTATACACTTTAATATTAAGATCAAGCCAGCGTTTTGCAACCTCGGCAGCAAGGTTGTGCATGCCATAGTGCTCCAGCCCTTTTATGGCTATGTATTGCAAAGGCGCCCAGCCATTTGGGCTATCCCATTGCTGGCCAGTTGTTTCAGTAGACGCTATGCACCCGCCTGCTTTCAGCAGTTTTGTGTGCAGTACAATTGATGCTTTTTCGGCCTGTGACGCTGTAGCAATCCCAAAAAACAATGGAAACATTCCGGCCATGGTAATATCATCTTTCAAACTCTTGTCAGCAAAGTCATAGTCGGTAAAAAAGTTTTGCCTTTCATTCCAGCAATATGTTTCAATGGTTGTTTTTCGTTTGGCCGCCTGTATTGACCATGCAAATGCTTCCTGTTTTTTACCCGCAAGCATTGACGCTTCGGATAATGTGTACTCGAGGTAATACATCAGGCAGTTTAGATCAACAGGTATTATGTTAGTAGTGTTAATGCTTGCAAAATGGCCCGGACTTTTAAACCAGCGGCTGCTAAAGTCCCAGCCTGATTCTGCGGCCGCACGCAGGTTGCGGAATAGATCTGTGGGCGGTTGTGCCGCCTCGTGTGCAAGCTCAACATCCTCTTTATACGATTCCGGCCTGGGTGTATCGTGCTCATCCCAATAACGGTTTAGCAACGCACCGCCTGGCAGGCATACAATGTGCGCTACAGCAGTATTATCTTCTTCCAGCTCATTTTTGCCCGTCATCCAAAATGCATATTCCTTCTTTAGCTGCGGCAGGTATTGCACCAATATGCCGTTACCTTTTTCTTCCTTCAGCAATTGTACCATCAGGGCGAAAAATGGCGGTTGTGATCTGCCCTTAAAATAAGTTCGGTTTCCGTTAGGTATGTAGCCAATGGTATCAATAAGGTATGCAAAGTTATCAACCATGTTTTGTATCATCTCCACCCGGCCTGAAACCTGCAGGCCAAGCATGGTAAAATAGCTGTCCCAATAATAAATTTCGCCAAACCTGCCGCCGGGTACTATATAAGGTTTGGGCAGGGGCAGCAGGCTGCCCTTTTCTGCATCCGGCATGCGGGTAAGCACATCCCACAACTCTTCAATATGTTTTTGCACCGGTTCGCTAACATCAGCCTTGTACTCCTTGCCATACACAACAGGCGGGTAAAAGTTATCGTGCACAAACGCCGCAAGGTTGAAGGACGGCAGCCCCCGCTGTGCCAGGTAACGTTTGTTTATATCATCAAGCGGAAACCTTGGTAAACAATCAGGAAAAGTTTTACCATCGGGGAAAACCTGTTGTAACTGCACCTGCGTAAAAAGTTCGTTAAGCTGGTAAATATCCTGCATTTGCGAGTGTGTGGTTGGTTTGCAAAACATCTCCCGTATTTAATGGGAAACGTGGTACAAACAGTTATAAGTGCACAAATGTATTAAGCTATCCCATCATGTGCCGTAACTACTTCGGAAATATTTGTATTTGCCGCTGCCTTTTTTTGAAGGCGGCTGAAAATTATTAAAAAGATAATCAAAAGTACGATAGGCACCATTGAGAAATACATAGCCGTTTCACCACCGTAGCGCTGAAATATATTGCCGGTAATTAATGAGCCGGTTGAGCCGCCAATGGCCGAGAAGAAAATAATAATGCCAGCCATAAGCCCATGTGCCGGCTTTGGAAGTGAGCTTAAGATCACTGAATTGATGGCAGGATAAATGGGTGCAATAACAAGCCCTATCAGCGGGAATACAAATGCAATTAATGGCACATCTTTTAGCTGGCTTATGCCACTGCCTTTATACCCGTCAATAAATTGCTTAATAACCGGCATCGTAAACATTACCACAGCCCCGGCTAACAGCAGGCAAACCGATAACACGACTACCCATTTTAACCGCTTGAGCGTAACCCCTGCCAAAAATCTTCCTAAAGCCATTGATGCTGCTAAAATACTTGCCATCCTTATGCTTAATACCTCGTTTAATTTTAAAACATTGTTGTTAAAGGTGGGCAACCAGCTCATTATACTTTGTTCAAGCAACACATAACAAAATGCACAACAAATAAAAATAGCGACGAGGGGATTAAAAATAAATTTGAATGTTTTGCCGATGTCCTCAAACATATTCTCCGTCTTCTCAAATTTTGACGCGGATTCATCAAGGGGCGAAAGCAAAAGCAGTAAAAAGGCTACAAGTGAAATACCACCTAACAAAAAGTACACATTGCGCCACACAGGGTCACCAGGGTTGTCCTTATTAACAAATAACGGAAATAAGAAGTAGGAGAGAACTATACCTACACCAAAAAAGGACTCAACGAAATTCATAAAACTTATGTGTTCCTTATCATCCTTTGTTATAAGGCCGATTGAGCCATATACCGACATTTTTATAAGCGCAAAACTTGAGCCCACGGCTGCAAACAAAAGTTCAACACTAAAAAAAGTGTTGCTAAAAGGCATTATCATGCAAACAGCCGTTACAAAGCCCAATGCAATAAGCATTGCCTTTTTATAGCCTATACGTGTAATAAATGATGTTACTAAAAATGACACCACGGCAATGCTGCCATCTTTAAAAGGCTCCAGAAATGCCACCTCCCCTTTAGTGATGCCAGGAAAACTTTTCTGCACCAGCAGTATAACCGTGCCCACACTGTTCAACAATATAGCAAATACAAAATAGTTTAAAAAAAGCGACAGCTTTATTTTCCAGTTTTGCATAACAATCGTTTGATTTATAAAATTGAATGTACAATTATATTTTGTACCAGCTTTATAATATTGCAATAAAAAACGCCGCGAGGAATCGCAGCGTTTGTCGCTTGTTATTAAAACTTATATGGACAAAAAAAATTATTTCTAACTTATTGCAGGCTGCGGTAATGCCCCACATTCATTTACACACCACACTCACAGTAAACCGTCCGCCAACCCTGCCTGGTTTTGAAAAAGAGCAAAACGCCACGAAGAATCGCAGCGTTTTATCGCTTGTTATACTATATGAAAAAACTAAAACTCATTTTATTCGGCACCATCTGCCTGTGCACGTTTAATAGCATAATTACCTACACCTTGCCCTGTTGTTAATCCTGTTGCACAATCTACACGGTAATGTATACCAGCATATATTCTTGACAAAGAGGCTTCTGCAGCCATGGCATTATACGCATCTGCCCTTGCCGGTATAATATGCCCCAAAATAGTAGCCGCAGCGCCGCTGAACGTTGAGTGGCCTGATATATAAGATGGAAAATTAGGCACACCCGTAAGCGTTTTTATTGATGGGTCCATTTGCGATGGGCGGGGGTTATAATAATAATATTTTGTGTTCCAGCAAACAATGGCGGCATCCATAAGCGCCATGTTTAACAACGCCATGTTACGCGCCCATCTAACTTCGCTGTAGTTTTGCTGAATAAAATCGTCAGCGGCAATGGCATCCCAATGGCCTGGTGGTGTATAAGTACCAACGCCATCTGCCCAAAATTGTACAATACGCATATTGTCCCTGCCTGGATTAGTAACATAGCCACGCACTTCGGCAATATCCTGCTTCATCTGGTCGCTGCTGGTTGACGGTGGTGGGCCGGGCCTTAATGAAACACAGGTTGCAGAATCAAATAAAAATGCTTTTACGTTACCAAAAAATGGCAGCATAGGGTTGCGTTTGGGTACTTCAAGGCTATACCATGGGGTTTCGCCTTTTGCGGTAGTTTGTGTTTCAAGGCCAAGCCATTGGGTTGGTGTACCAACCGCTTTGCTTGTATTATCAGCCTTGGCCCTTGCCATAAACACACTGGCTACCTGCCTGCCTAATGCTTCGCCTGCAACAATATCGCTGCGTACATTAGCACCACTCCA